>Ga0209720_1002290_pt1 | contig 14490 bp, 14 predicted proteins | sample AD_JPNMR3_MetaG_FD_184426 | JGI IMG/M metagenome (GOLD analysis project Ga0209720, IMG submission 184426) | Active sludge microbial communities of municipal wastewater-treating anaerobic digesters from Japan - AD_JPNMR3_MetaG (SPAdes) (version 2) | ecosystem: Engineered > Bioreactor > Anaerobic...
ACAAGGGTAGCAAGGGCTTCGCCTTCAACATCCTCGGCAATGATGAGCAGTGAACGGCCATTTTGAGCTACAGGCTCAAGGATGGGAAGGAGATCCTTCATGGTCGAAACCTTACGGTCGGTAATCAGGATAAGAGGATTCTCCAGAACGGCTTCCATTTTTTCGGGATCGGTGATAAAGTATGGCGAGATGTAACCGCGGTCGAACTGCATACCCTCCACAACCTCAACGGTTGTTTCAATACCTTTTGCCTCCTCAACGGTGATTACGCCTTCCTTCTTCACCTTTTTCATTGCCTCGGCAATGAGCTTACCAATCTCGTTATCGTTGTTAGCAGAGATGGTAGCTACCTGCTCAATCTTTAGGTAGTCATCGCCAACCGATACCGATTGTTTTTTAAGGTGTTCAACCACCTTGGCTACAGCCTTGTCGATACCGCGTTTTAGGTCCATAGGGTTAGCCCCGGCGGTAACGTTTTTCAAACCAACGTTTACAATGGATTGTGCCAAAACAGTTGCAGTGGTGGTTCCATCACCGGCATTATCGGCGGTTTTGGAGGCAACCTCCTTAACCATTTGTGCACCAACGTTTTCAAGAGGGTCGGGAAGTTCAATTTCCTTGGCTACGGTTACCCCGTCTTTGGTAACCTGCTGCGAACCAAACTTCTTTTCAATAACCACGTTGCGACCTTTGGGGCCAAGGGTAACCTTTACGGCATTTGCCAGCTGGTCAACACCCTTTTTAAGCCTGTCGCGTGCTTCGATGTCGAAGGTTAATACTTTTGATGACATAGTCTATCGTTTTTTAATTGTTTACAATCAATGATTTAGATAACAGCCAAAATGTCGGATTGTTTCATGATGAGGTAATCCTTACCATCGATGGTGATTTCTGTACCTGCATACTTGCCATAGAGTACAACATCGCCAACCTTTACCTCCATGTTAACATCCTTGGTGCCGGGACCAACTGCAATGATGGTTCCTTTTTGTGGTTTTTCCTTTGCGGTATCGGGAATGTAGATTCCGCTCGAGGTCTTTTCTTCGGCCTCCATGGGCTCTACTAGCACTCTATCGGCTAGAGGTTTTACCTTTACGTTCGACATAGCTTCTTATGTTTTTTAGGTTTACAACTAGTTTTCCAAAATTTCACGTTAAGGTTATTTACACATCGTGTGCCAAACCTTAAAACTGACTTTTTTGCATGAAAAAACTGACAGAATTATGTCAGAGGAGAGTTAAAAGTGGCAGCAATGGCAGGAATTGAAGTTGATAGTTGATAGATGATAGTTTTTGGTTGACAGCTGTTTTAAGTACTTTGTCATGTTGAGCGCTAGCGGATCATCCCATTGTGGTCTATTACAGATCCTTCGCTGCGCTCAGGATGACAAGTGTAGTTGATGGTTGATTGTTGTTAGTTGATGGTGAGGAAAAGGGGTTGGAATGAGCCGGAATGAAACGAAATGAACGGAATGATTCGGAATGGTAGAATAGGAGATTAGAGTGTGTTAAACCGATATGCATATCCTGAAATATTTTACAGGAAATTTTTCAATAGAAACAATTTGTTACGATGTTTTTTGTGTTTCAATTGACTAATAGCGGTTTAAAGCAAACTAAACGCTAAAAAACAAACACTTCTAAACACTGTACACTATAAACTAAACACTAATAAGCTCTATCGCCTTTGATAATTCTCTCAATAAGTTCCTCAACTATGTTGCTCTCAATGCGCTTTGCTGCATTAGTATAAGCATTTATGCCTGCCGTTTGTGCCTCAAAATGCGAAGCATTTATACGGTCGGTACTGTGAGAGTAAACGGTATTGCCGCTTGCATTGGTTACAGTAACTTGTAGGTTCAGGGAAACCTGGATATACTGACCGCTTTGGCCAGTTTGCCTGGTTGATGATTTTATGTTGATCCTGTAATCCGCTTCGGCTGGGTTTTCGGTTATGGGAAAGCCTGCTTCAAGGATTTTCCGTTTAAGCGATTCGGCAAGTGGCTTACGTTCTATAGCTGCACCTAGGTTGGTTTCTGTGGATGACACAAGGAATTTTGGCCTGATTACGTTGACCTGCGTTTCGGCCGATGGTGTTTTAAACCGGGCAAGAATTTTGCCTATGGCAAAATCGCGAGTGGCTTCCTTTACAATCGATTCAAAATCAACTTCTACCGAAATGGTTTCGCTTAGCTTGCGGGAGCGAACAGCATCAATGCTAAACGATGCTTCACCCTGATTATTGGTGATAATCCTGTTGTTGGTAAGTGGACGTTCAGTGTAGCTGATTTTTAGCGGAATTGATTTTTGTGGCATGCCGTTACTACTGGTAACAAGGTACGTGAGCTGGTTGCTTTCAATCCCAAAGCCTAGCTTAACGTTAACAGCTTTAGGCCCATTTAGTGTTAGCGAATTTAATGTACTTGTTAGGGTAGAAATAATCTCGTTACCAAGAAAGATTTGCTTATCGCGATATGTTGCCGTAATGGTTTCGGCAAAAAATGGCTTAATGGGTTCCAATGCCTTAACGAGCATTAGCAGTGCAGTTCGGGAATCGTTACCATCAATGGCTGTAATGGCTTTATCGTAGAAGTCGAGCGATTTGGCCGCTGCTGCTGCCTTTTTCTCCTCAACCATTCGCCTGTAGGTATCCTTTGATAGGCGATAGTAAATCCAGTAGGTGTTTTGGTCTTCCCAGCTATCAACCACCTCGTAACCTTCAAGTTCCTTTTGGGCTTCGGCCCTAATTGATGACCGGAAATCCTCGGAAAAGTAGTTTTGGCTTTCAAAGGCATTTAGCACCGATTGTGACGAAATGGAAACCGAAATATCGCTAGCCAGGTCGGCAAGAGCGCTCTGCTTGGCAGCCTGCTGGTAGTCGGGGGTTGTTTTTCGGGCGGAGCCTATTCCAATGTAGTAACCGGCCTGAGTGGGACGTCCCTGAACCCACGATGGGGTGATAGGTGCTTGTGCAACTTTTTTACTCCCTCCGCATCCCAGCATTATAGCTGTTACTAGCGGTAATACCAGTATTCGTTTCATCGTTTTACTCTTCGGGGTTATACTGATTGATTTTTTGTGCGGTTCGCTTTGCTATATCCTCAATGGCGTTTGACATGAGTGTATTCATGCTTGCTATATCGCGTTTGGCTTTTAGTAATTCCTGTAGATTTCGCACATCGAGTTGGTTGTCGTTAATTACATCCTTGGGCGAGTCGGCATTAATTTTTTCCCAGTAGCCGGGAACCAGCTTGGATGATGGGCCATCGAATGTGGCATAGTTAACTTCATCGGCTTGGTTGCTCCGGATGAAATCCGATACCATTACTGCTCCCGTTTCGGTTGAAGCAAGTTGGAACTTTAGGGCAACCGATAAGCTATTCTTTTGGTTGTAAACCCAGTAAATAACCTTGCGGTAAGTAACATTCACCTTTTCCTCGCCTGTTTTAGGATCCTTGGTTTTACTTTCTTCGCGGATATATCCCCGTTTTTCGGTTTTATTTAATTTGCCTTGTGTAACTTCAATAACCGAAACCTCGCCGCTTAGCAGGGCTTTTGCAGCAAGTAATTTACCTATCTCAAGGTCGGAACCTGTAGTTACACTTCGTTGCTGTTCCTCAATTATTTTATCGGTACTCTGAACATCAATAACCTTAACGAATGGGTTATTTAGAGCGTTTAACTTGCTTACAACTTCGGCCTGAACCGATTTGGCAATGCTTTCAGCATTGTAGGTTGTAGGTTTAAAGTCGGTAACCCTTATGGTAACGGTTGCCTTTTGCAGGGCCTCATAGCGTAAATCGTATGAATCCTTATAGTTGGTGAATTCTTTTACTATTTTATCTAAATTGGCATAGGCCTTACGGTACTGGGCGGCATCCATGAACTGCTTGGCTTGCCTGTAGAGTGGTTCGCATTTGGAAACCTTTAGCATATCCTGCGTATTTCCATAATCGGGCTGTAGGCGTTTAACCTCTGTAAGCAGCAACTCGGCATCCTTGAACTTTTCAGCGTCAAGGAGGGCTTGAGCTTCAGAGTATATCTTTTCAACGTATTTGGGCTTGGCATCGTTAAAGTAATCAGTTGCCATATTCGATATGGAAAGCTCAACACCAAGCAATGCGGCTTGGTTTTTAAAGCTTTCAGCATCGAGGTATGTATAAACAGCTTGTTTAAGGTCGTCGTTCTCGTAGGCTTTAATAACCTTTAGCGAACGTTCATCCAACACGCGTTGGCCTGCGCGTTTAAGACCAACAATGGCATCAATATTATCGCGCTTGGCGGTAAGCGAACGGAGGTAAGCATCGGCGGCTTGCTCCCACAAACCGGCTTGCTCAAACTTCATTCCCTTTTTGGCATACTTTTTTGAGGCACATCCGCCACCAACCAGAACTGTTGCCCCAGCAACAGGGTCGCGGCAAGCGTTAGGAGTAGAAATCGCTTCATACTATCAATTTCATTTCAAATTTAACGTATAAATATAGGTAATTTAGGTAAGCCAATCACTGTAAACCACAAAGTTTTGATGGCATACTGCTCATTGTTTTCCGAATTAGCCACAACCTGCTATTATACAAAATGCAAGCCAAATTTTTGTAAATTTGAACGTAAACATTATTTAATGTGAGCGGATTTGAGCAAGCTGAGTACCTGGTGCAAAAACTAAGGGAGATTTTAGCTACCCCGCTTCCCGGTAGCGAAGCCCAAACCCGTATGGCTCCGTCGGTTCGAAGCGATCTTTTGGGAAACTCCGCACCGAATGCCCAAACGCGTCGAAGCGCCGTGCTCATCATGCTATATCCAAAAAACGGAACCCTTTACTTCCCGCTCATAAAGCGTCAGACCTACGACGGGCCGCACAGCGGCCAAATCAGCCTGCCTGGAGGAAAGTTTGAGGAGGGCGACGAAACGCTGCACCATACCGCGCTTAGGGAGTCGTACGAGGAGATTGGGGTTGACACCTCAAAAATAGAGGTGCTGGGTGAACTAAGTCTGCTCTACATTCCGGTTAGTAACCTGTGTGTGAAACCGGTTGTAGGCTACCTAGCTAACACCCCCACATTCCTGCCAAACCTGCAGGAGGTTGAGTATATCATTGAAGCGCCCCTAGAACATCTGACCATGGAGCAGTACAAGTCCGTTAAGGTAATCACATCGCATGGCCGGCCGGTTACTGCACCCTACTACAACCTATGCGGCGAGATGGTTTGGGGCGCCACCGCCATGATCCTTTCAGAGCTGGAAGCGGTAGTGCGGGGGTAGTAGATATCATGATGAAAAATTAAAAAAGCTGGATTAAAACTATTTGTCGGCAAAAGAACTAAGATGGAAAGTAAAACTTTTTATAATCTAAGCGCATGGCACTTAGTAATCATTTTTATTGATGTTTTTTTTGTAGTTCTTAATCATCTTACCAAAATCCTTATCCTTTTTTCGTCTTTCAATCACGGATGACTCAAAAATTGCCTTAAACATATATTGTTTTCTACTATTCAATTCTCATTGATTCAGATAGAACTGTATTGTCTATTGAAAAGTATAAATAACTCCTCATTCCCTTTCTTAAGAGCCTCTGCTAACTTCATATTCCCGTATCTATTTACAAGCTTATCATGTTCGAAACAAATAAAATTATGATAATTCGAAAACTTTTCCCTAAATTCATTAGCAATTTTAAATCTTTGCTGCCCTTCGACATTAAAGGGCATAGAACAAATAATTGAAAATGTTTTATTACCTATTTTAAGTAATTTGGCAACCTCTTCCGTGATATATGTGCCGGTATATCCACCTAATCCGGCTATAATTATGTACTTATCGTTTGGCATTAAAATATTATAAACATTTTCAGGCAAATGTATTTTAGCAGACCAATCTGTAAAGCGAATTTTATACCCATTTTTTATGATGTACTCCCCTTTTGGAATAAATTCTATAAAATTGGTGTCTGGTTTTATACCTGATAATGTTTCATCATTGATATAGGAATATTTTGCTTTTATTCCTTTTTGTTGAATGAACGCTATCATTTTTGAACCCAAGCCGCCAATTCCAATAACATGGATATTGTATGCATTCATCACAAAAAAAATTTAACTATAATAAATGACCTATATTTTCTCATAATTCATATCTACTTTACATGTTTATAATCATCAGGATGAAAAATTTTAATTTTAGTATTTAACCTTATAAGCTCATATTAGCTTGCGTCATATTAATACTGTTTCAAGGCATTTTCGTATACTTTTTTTATCTCTTCAATCAAACTTACAGGTTGAATAACTTTTACAGTATCGCCATACGAAAGGATTTCCATAATAAAATCGTGCGTAATAAACAGAGTGAACTTTACAAGTAGTTCCTCATTATTATCCTCAAGGATTACTTGAGATTCATGTAATGGCATTGTTTTAATATATTTACCTTGAATAGGATCGAAGGATAAAATTATCTCCTCAGGGTACTGATCATATGACCTTATTATGCCAAAGCAGTGCTTGAAATATTCACCTACATTAAAATCATCGGGTCTCTGAAATTTTTTTCTGGTAATCTCCAAATCTGTCAATCTGTCTAATGCAAAGACCTTTACGTAATTATCATTCAAATCATGTGCGATTAAGTACCAACGGTTTTTGAATTCTTTAAGTGCGTAGGGTTCAACAGTACGATAGGAACTCTCATTTTCCCAGAATTTTTGGTATGTGAATGATACTTGAAACTGGTTTTTAATAGCATGTAGTAAACCATAAAGGTTTTCAGTTCCCTTGGGTTTTATTTTTTCAAAATGAATATAATCCGAAAGCCTGTCGGTAATATTTAGAGCATTAAATACATCAAAAGCCTCTAGTATCCTTTCGTTAACTTCCGGTTTCTCTTCATAATCAATATAATAAACCTTTCTTGAGAAATCATACTGAATGTCAATATTGTAGAGCGAACGGATATCTTCGAGGTCTCGCTGAAAAGTACGTTTCGAAACATTGAAATCGTATCCCTGCAATTCTGACTCTAAGACCAAGTAGTCGGAAATCTCCGAAAATGTGGATGGCCTATTTCGAAGTTTCTTTATGATCAGATTATAACGAGCAACAGCTTCTCTTTTTGACATAATGGGAATTTTTATTTTCGGTAATTTTTATAAAAAACAACCCCTAATTCTTTTGCTTTTAGTTGCCATTCATTCCTATGTCCAACTCCAGGACTAACTAAAGCATGAGCTATTTCGTGTAGAATTGTGTTTTTAACTTCATCTATATCCGCCCTAAGAGCATAGTTTAAAGATATTATAATAGATTTATCATAAACACACTTTCCTCTATACTTCCATCCATAACCAAATTTAAACTTATAGTGTGAGATTTCATAATGGTGCATTAAAGATAATGCCATATTCTCTATGACTGCTAATTTTTCTTTTTCTGCAGTTGTTAAGTTCTGCAACTTTTTATCAAAATTCATTTTGGCTCTTTTAATTTTTTTCATTTGCCTACTTCTCTGTAACCTATACATATCCAATTCTTTTATGCTGTTTTTTATGCAACAATTCGTTATCGCAGAACTCGATAATTTTATTGAATTCAATAGTGGCTCCATTAACTACTTCATAAATCTCATTCTTTCGGACGATATTATCAATCTGTCCACCGGAAAAATCATAGCGTCGTGCAAGTAATTCACATTCAGATTCCGAAAGGCTGGGCAGTTTTGATTGCCATATCTTCGCTTTAACTGGAATATCTGGTTTTTGAAACTCTATTTTGAACAAGAAGCGCCTTTCAAAGGCTGGATCAAAGTTTTTTGCAAAGTTTGTTGTTGCAAAAAATATTCCTTCGAAATTTTCAAGTTCCTCAAGTATAATATTTTGAACTGCGTTCTCGGTTTGTGTTAAGCTCGAGAAGCCACTTTCGTATCGTTTCGAGATAATTGCATCGGCTTCGTTAAAAAATAAAATGGGAGTCCGCGAACAGCCCTTTAAATAAACACGGTAATTGGTAAAAATGCGTTTTATAATTTTTTCGCTTTCGCCAAACCACATTGATTTTGATTGGCTAATATCGACTTTCATTATTTCCCTGTGTATTAACCCTAAATAACCAAGCAATTTTTTTACAATTTTAATATTTATTTTTACCCTCGGACAAACGACCGATGGTGATTGTTATACCGAAGGTTCAGGGTGCGTCATCAAATGGCTTGCGCACCCTTTTTTAATTTTTTCGGGTGTCGAGCCCTCAAAAATTAGGACAAACTCCCTCCGGCTCATGTTGCCCGATGGTTATGCAGCGCTGGTTGCATACTTTTTACGATACTCCACAGGAGAATGACATTTAAGCCGATGCAGCACCCAGTGGTGATTGTAGTTCTCAATGAACGCTGCAATGGCCCCATTGGCCTCCTCAAGGCAGGAGAACGAGCTTACGGAGAAAACCTGCTCATTTAAAGTCCTGTGAAAGCGCTCGATGATCCCGTTGCACTCTGGGCTTCTCACGTAGGCTTTTGACATTCCGAGCCCCAAGAAGTTCATCTCGTTCATGAAGTCCGCCGAGTCATACTGCGTACCATGGTCAGACCTGAGCTTAAGCTCCAGTCCTGAGCATATGCCCTTGTCAATGCTCCCAAACTGCTGCCTTACCGCTTTGCGCACGGGCTCCATCGCCGCAAACCGATCTCCTTTTTTGGCCGTATGCCAGCTTAAAATCTCGTCGTTAAAATGGTCAATAACCCCAAAGAACCAGCACCAGCCGTCCTTGCCTGCAAAGAACTTTTTCCCATCCGTGGCCCACATCAGGTTTGGCGCATCCGTGGCTATTTTCCCATCGTGCTTACGCTTCCGTCCTCCCCGAACAGGTCTGTTGGCGCTCAGGAGGCTGTTCTCCCGCATTAGCCCGTTCACCCGATGCTTGGCTATTCTATGCCCTTTCCTGGCCAGCTTCCGAGCGATTTTCAGGTAGCCTTCGCTGTGAAACCTGCTCCCCCTTATCTCATCCCTAATCAGCTCAAGCGCTTGGTCATCCCCAATCGCAGGCCTCGGGCCGGGTCGCTGCTTTAAATCGCCGCTAGGCCTGGCGTACCATGCGCTGGAACTGTAGCCAACCACCTTGAGTATAAGCCTCAGGGGGTAGGGCTTTTGGGTTAGGGAGCAAACCTCGCCGGCAAGCACCTCGATTAACTCCCGCTTCGTCTTCGCATCAGCTCGTTCTTTTTTTTTGTGAGCTCTAGCTCCATCTGCAGCTGGCCTATGAGCCGCTCAGCCTTATGCAGCTTGGAGCTCTCAGGGGAACGCTTGAACCCGTTCTCTCCACCACTCAAAAACGTATCCCGCCATTGGCTTAGGTCGGATACAGTAATTTCGTACTTACGGCTAAGGGTCTCAATGTCCTCGCCTCGCAATAGCTGAAGAACCACTTCAGCTTTTCGCTTGGATGTCCAGTAATTGTTCTTTTTCATACCGTCAGAAATTTAGCAATTTTTCTGCTCGGTTTTAATTGGGGCTAATATACCCTGTCTGTTTCCTTAGCAATTTGAAAAACAGTTTCTGTTTTACCTGTCCCAGGCAAACCATGCAGTAAAACTGTAATACCCTTTGGCAATCCCTTACTTTGTAGCCTGTTTTGGGTTTCTCTGCAATTATCGCCCTGCAGCAAAGTTTTCAATAAATCAACCTGCTTAGCTTCAAATTCGTTAAAATATAATTTTTTAGCCACTATCTTTTCCGGTTCAATGATATTATCCGGCTTCTTTTGGTTTGCAAAAAGCTTTATGCCGCATTCTTGCAACATTTTAATCGAAGGTGCGGAAAGCTTCATTTCCGTATCATTTAAAAATCCGGATTCGATTATTTCTATGAGATTATTGTTTATAAGCTTATTGTCGTCCGACATAAACTTTTGATAATACTTAACCCTTTCCAGAGTATTTTCAAATATGCCTTGTACTGCATGATCGACTACAGTATTTTTAATTCCTAAAACAGTATTCCAGATCAAGTAAATATATATGCATGTGTCCTCTATACTTAACTCGTAATCTCCTATTCTCTTGATTAGAGGAATATGTAAATTTGAAGAGACGAGTTTTTTTGCTTTATCAAATAAGTCAAATGTTGATATTTCTTCATTTCGTCGTTGCCCCCATAACTTACTAAACGTTTCTAGCAGTTCATACACATCATTAAAACCTTCATGCTCGACTAGTGGTAAAGGCTTTCCGTTCAGAATCGCCTCAGCTATTTTTTCATTTATGGTAAATTGCTCGTTCGATAATGCTATATCAATCTGGTTCTGATTTTTTTGCCTCTTTAAAATTCCCTTTGCGTGTAACGCATTGAAGTCATCGCTGAATTCCAATAGTTTAATGGGATTGCAATTGAAATATTCAGTAAGGTCGTTGATTTCGACTACGTAGCCTTTGTAATTAATTGCAAAAACCATTGCAATGATCAGCGACTGGTTTCGGGAAACCTTAAAATAATCGGAAATCTGATTTAGCTCAGCATCAACTTTTTCAAAAAATGTTGTATGAAGCTTGCAATCCTTTGCTTGCTCATATACCCTACCTATGCTCTCGAGTAATCTAAATTTAATATTCTGTCCCATATCTGTAAGATTTTACACAAAGATATGGACAGGGTGCGACAATATATGTCGCAGTTAATTTCTATTTAATTTCACTACTGAACGACTAAAAAATAAAAAGGGGTTACTCCCCGAAGGTTTCACCCCCATGTTGTAGATTTGTTTTGCGAAAAAAAACCACAACATGGGCAAAAATACAGAAATAAAGTTTGTCGGACAGCCGATCTTCAAACAGGTAATAAATTTACTTGATGGGATTAACCTAACCGGCTTAGTAAAGAAGCATAACGCGGACTACTACTATAAAGCCTTTAAGGCAAAAACGCAGCTGGTAACCGTTCTTTTCGGCGTTCTCAGCCGTTGCGACTCGATGACTGAGGTATGCGAGGGGCTGCGGGCAATGAGCGGGAAGCTAAACCTGCTGGGACTTGAAAGAGCTCCAGCCAAAAGCACGGCCTGCGACGGGATGCGCAACCGTGACAGCAAGTTCTTTGAGGATGTTTACTTTGGCTTAGTGCGGCACTACCAAAGCTTTTTGTCGGACAGCCGAACTTTCGGGCTCACGTTCAAAGAGGTTCTGTTGATAGACTCGACCACCATCCGGCTGTTCAGCGACCTGCTAAAGGGGGTTGGAAGGAATCCAAAGAACGACGGGAGGAAGAAGGGGGGCCTGAAGGTTCACATGCTCATCGACGCAGTCCAGTCGGTTGGACGGTTCATCAAGATCACCGAGGCCAGGGTGCATGACAAAAACTTTTTGAAGGAGCTGGACCTGATTTCGTACAGCATGGTCGTTTTCGACCGAGCCTACAACCACTACCACCAGTTCGCCCTGTGGACAAGCCAATCCGTCTTCTTTGTCACCCGGATTAAGAGAAATGCCGTTTACACGGTTATTGAAACCCTGCGGGAGCAGGAAAAGGAAAAGGGCAGGGCGATGGTGTTGAGGGAGGAAATCATAGAGATCGAGTACAGCCCCGAAGATGAAAAAGGGAATGGGCAAGCAAACCAGAGGAAAACGCTTCGGCTGAAAAGGGTTTGCTACCAGGACGAACGGGACAGGTACTTTGAGTTTATCACCAACAGCATGGAAAGCACAGCGGAGGAGGTGGCCTTTTTGTACAAGAAACGTTGGGGGATTGAGCTCCTATTCAAGAAGATGAAGCAAAACTTTCAGCTGCACTACTTTTATGGAGAGAACGAGAACGCCATCCGCACACAGGTCTGGTGCACGCTAATCGCACAGCTGCTCATGACAGTCATTCAAAAAATGGCGCAGACTAAAAAGGCATTCTCCGTTGTTGCATCGCTGGTACGGATGCACCTGATTAGCTTGCTGGACGTGTTTGAGCTGCTTCGCAGCACAAAACGGGAATACCTGAAAAAAACGGAGCAAACCGCATCATCCCTGCAAACAAAACTTGCATTTTGAAGGGGGTGACTTTTGAGCTAAAAATAATAGTGGCTGACTATGTGAAAGTTAGAAGTCTATTTCTTCAGAATTTTAGATTAGTCGGATAATAGTGATTTAATTTCTATACATTCTTCACGGGTACCCGGTCGCTTTTTATTACCAAAAAGAAAGCAACTTTTATTATCACTCGGGATTCCCAAGTAATGCGATTGGCAATAACTATCAAGTAACAGCGATTCTTTAATCAATCTGCATTTCCAGCTGGGCATGTCATTCGGACATTTGGAGCGTCATTATATAAGTGGCTAAGGATTAGCTTTTAGGAAAAAACTTCAGAACTTGTACAAACCCTCAAAATTTGACAAGCGATGAAAACCTATGTTACAGTCTAACCATAGCCAGTAGCAATGTATAGAAAATTCTGAACCACAAGCGCAAAAGGAAAGTTTGCCTTCGAGCTGTGGATTCCCCCGGATGAAAAAGATTCTCGGATACGGCGGGTATGCCGGTGAGCGGTTGGCCATGCTGGCAAGAAATCACCTGAAGGCAGACCTTGCAGTGGTTACCCAGGGCGACGAGGCAAACTTCCGGATAATCCCTAAGCAATGGACTGTGGTGCGTTCCATTGCATGGTTCACCTAGTTCTGTAGGCTCAGCAGGGAGTATGGGGCGAATATGCAGTAAAGCGAGGCGTTTGTATTTATTGCCTCTTCTGCAATGATGAACACGAAAATTTAAACAGGCTCTTAATTTGAATATTACATTAAACAATCCATGTTTTACAATGCCGGGGAATGTTTCCCTTTATTTTCTCCATCAGGGTGTCTGTAACAGGGACTTGCCGTTAAATTTGCCAAAGTTGAAAATTTAGTGCCACAATACTTACAAACATATTGCGATTTTTCTGAACCTTCATAAAGTTTATGTTTCCCTTTATTAGGTCCATTGGGGTGTCTGTAACATGGACTTGCAGTTAAACTAGCAACACTGGAAAACTTTGTTCCACAATACTCGCAATAAAAATTAGCCATAATAATTTAGTATTTAATTTTGCCTACTCTGTTCGGTTTTCGGCTTCCCCGATTTTATACAAAGTAAAATTGTCAATGCGCCAAAACGTGTCGTTGTTAATTTTTGCAGTCTTCTTTTTTAATATTCAAGGTAACGTTTTTGCCGCTTGCCGCAGTGGGGGATTTCGGAGCACAAAACTGTCAACCAGCACTGAAAATAAATAGACCCACAAAGCTGCTGCTTTATGGGTCATCCAATCTTGCGAAAAACCCGTGATAGCGTTAGGTTCATTAATAGATATCTTTATTTTCTTTATTAAAATTGTCACATATTAATTTTACAAATTCCTTTGCTTGTTCTTTGGCTTTGCCAGTTGTTATATCAATCCAAAATTGTTCGTTATTTTCTATATTTTTGTAGAAGAATTGCCAAATTGCCCACCATTCACTAGTATTGAACCTTACGTTCATTTTGGTTTCAAAAAAGTTTTCTATTTCTATAAATCTTGGCCTACTTTTGTCAGGATTTATTCTAACTATACCATATAAAAGATTACCACTTTCATAGTGAAAAGCGATTCTGTTTTTTTGCCAGTTACTTGGTCGTAATTTTAAACCATCCACTTCTAAATTCAATTCTTTTCCAATTTCTTGAATTTGTTTCTCAAATTCTTCTTTAAGTTGCCTTTTTAGTTCCTGTAATGAGTTGGATATCAAAAATGATATTTTCAGGTTCTTTTCATTTTCCCTTAACAGGTCAACTATTACCTGCGTGGTATTTATGTTTTTCTCTCCCATATACATTTTTCTTAGTGTTTTTTCAAAGTCTTTTAAAAACGATTTTACTCGAAAGTTTTGTGTAATATTGGCAAAATCACTAATACATTCAATCATCTGCTCTTCATAGGTCAAAAATTTTAGTTTTTTCTGATTAATAAAAATTTCTTTTTGTTCAGCACTTATGCTTTGGTTTGAAACCGTTTTGGCTTTAGGACTTAGATAAAGTAAACAAAAATTATTTTTTGTTTTTTGAGCTAAAAAGTATAGATAATCGGATATTTGATTTTCCTGGTCTGATGTCTCTACGTAGATTTTATTTTCTATAGCGATTGCTTGTTCAAAGTCGTTTTTATGGATTATTACGTCAATTCTTCTTCCCTTATCGGTGCTGTATTCACACTGAACATTTATTTTATCATTATCATTGAACTGAAAAAAATCAAGATCAAATTTTTTTAGAAAATGTCTTAAATAAATGTCCCCATGTTCGTGTGCTTCATAAGGATTTAAAAAAAAAGATAAGATTAAAGATACTTTGTTTTCATCTATCTCCCAAAAATCAAATGAGTTGAAATTTGGAGCGAATTCCTTTCCATAGTACTTCTTTACTTGTTCCGTCAACTTTATTTTAGTTTCTGCAAGCGATAAAAAGTTTTTTATCTCGAGTTCGTTTATCATAGTTTTATCACATTAAACTTACCGCTAAC
>Ga0209720_1002294_pt1 | contig 14463 bp, 12 predicted proteins | sample AD_JPNMR3_MetaG_FD_184426 | JGI IMG/M metagenome (GOLD analysis project Ga0209720, IMG submission 184426) | Active sludge microbial communities of municipal wastewater-treating anaerobic digesters from Japan - AD_JPNMR3_MetaG (SPAdes) (version 2) | ecosystem: Engineered > Bioreactor > Anaerobic...
AGAGGCACCACCCAAAGTTATAATAACTTTTTGAAAAACTTAATTCCACTATACTTTTTATATGCTTTTGCAAAACTAAATTCCGCTCTTTGCCTTCAAGGGGTGGAATTTACTTTTTCAAATGAGGAATTTTAATAATTTAATAATAATTTAATAAAAAGAGTTGTGCATACAGAAAAAATGTGATAAAATTAACGACTGTGAATCCTTGCTCTGTTCTCGCGAAACAGGGCCGTTTAGTCCAGAAGGAGGTGAAGTCGAATGACAAATAAGTACGAAACTATCTTCATTATTAGCCCGGAGTTTAGTGAAGAAGAAACTAAATCCCTAATTGAAAAAATCAAAGGCACCATCGAAGCTTCAGCTCAATTGGAGAGCATAGATGAGTGGGGCAAAAGAAAGCTTGCTTATCCTATCAATCATTTTAATGAGGGTTATTATGTTTTGGCAGACTTTACTGCCGAACCCAGTTTTCCCCGCGAGCTCGAAAGAATTTTTAGGATAACCGACGGTATCATTAAAGATATTATTGTTAAAAAGGATAATTAAGGTGAAATCATGAACAAGGTTATTTTGATGGGAAGACTTACCAAAGACCCTGAGCTTAGATATACGACTGTCAACAATACTCCCGTAGCAAGTTTTACACTGGCGGTGGACAGGCGTTTTGCACGACAGGGAGAGGAAAAACAGGCAGATTTTTTTCCCATTGTAGCATGGGATAAAAGCGCAGATTTTTGCTCAAAGTATTTTACAAAGGGTCTCAAGGTGGTAGTCATTGGAAGACTGCAAACTCGCACGTGGGATGACAATGAAGGAAAGCGGCATTATGTAACCGAAGTGGTCGCGGAGGAATTGTATTTTGCCGAAAGCAAAAAGAGTCAAGGAATGGGAGATGTGAGACCTGCGGCAGAAATCGCGGAGCCGACGGACGGATTTTATACTATAGATGATGACGATGAACTTCCATTCTAAGATTATATGGCAAACTGTAAAGTATAATATAAATAAGATTGGGAAAGGAGGCGTTATTTGGTTATGGCAACTCCTAAGAAGGATAAAAATAACAAGGATTTGGATAAGGCTGATGTTAAAACCCCTATAAAGGTAAGAAGAGCAAAAAAGAAAATCTGTGCCTTTTGTGTGGATAAAGTAACTGAAATAGATTACAAAGATGTGGCTAAGTTAAAGAAGTACATTTCCGAGAGAGGCAAGATATTGCCAAGGAGAATATCCGGAAACTGTGCAAAACATCAACGTCAGATGACAGTTGCTGTAAAGAGAGCAAGGCATATTGCATTGCTTCCTTATACAGCAGACTAATACAAAAGGAAATAAAAGCAGCCTGCATTTTATGTTTGCAGGCTGTTTTTTGCTTTTTCTATTCTTTTTTCAATACAAGGGATGCATTTAATTCTCCTCCGAGCATTATTATTATACTTATCCAGTACAACCACACAAGGAGTGCTATTATTCCGCCTATACTGCCGTACATTTTTGAAAAGTCGGCAAAGTTGCTTATGTATAATGAGAACAGTGAGGTGACCAATATCCAGCTTGCAGCGGCAAATGCGGAACCGGGCAGGACCTCTTTTAAAGAAAGCCGGCGGCTGGGAGTTAGCATATAAAGCAGAGTGAATACACAAAACATCAACATTATGGGTATTAGGAATCTGGTAGTTGTCCAAATCCACCTGTGGAGTGCCGGAAATTTAAAATAATGAAACAATTTATTTTCTGCGGTTTCGCCGAATAACAATAGAGCCAATGAAAATATAATAGTAAATGCAAGAGTGATTACTCCAATCAGGGATATCAATCTTACCATCCAGAAAGGGCGGGTCTCCTTTTGGTCGTAGGCCTTGTTTATTCCTCTTATAACGGCCTTCATTCCGTTGGAAGAGGCCCATAGAGCCGCTATCATACCAAAGGATAAAAATGTCTCCCTGGGAGAAGCAATTATATCGTTTACAACGTCCAATACCGTATTAAAAGCAAGGGGAGGAAGTATCTGGGAAAAATAGTTCATTGCTTTTTCGCCGGTTATAGGAGTATAGCTTAAAAGTGTAATTAAAAAAATCAAAAAAGGGAAAAGTGAAAGAATAAGATAATAGGTAAGCTGTGCTGCCAGCGCAGGCACATCATCATCTTTCGACCTTATGTATATATCTTTGACGATTTTAGTAAATTTAAAGTTTTTACCGATAATCACAGTATTCATCCCCTCGGTCTTTAGTTGCAAAATAACAAAGTAAAAAAGACCGTCGAACAGAAGGCCTATAACTTATATTATATTACCAGAGTATAACAGAAATGTACATAAGGATAAAAATACTTTTCAATATATGTTGGAAATAATGTTTTTGTCTGATAAAATAGAAATTAATCAATGAACTTTCCTAAGAATAAAGAGAGGTGTAACTATTTTGAGAGTCAGAAAAGCGATAATTCCAGCAGCAGGTCTGGGGACCAGATTCTTACCTGCCACAAAGGCTCAGCCTAAGGAGATGCTTCCTATTGTTGACAAACCCACAATTCAGTATATTGTCGAGGAGGCAATAAAGTCAGGCATAGAAGATATTATAATTATTTCTGGAAGAAGCAAAAGAGCGATAGAAGACCATTTTGACAAGTCGTATGAGCTGGAGCAGGAGCTTGAAAAGAAGGGTGACCGGGATCTTCTTAAGTTGGTTCAGGATATATCAAACTTGGCAAACATACATTACATACGCCAAAAAGAGGCTAGAGGCTTGGGGCATGCCATATATTGTGCGAAATCTTTTATAGGCAACGAGCCTTTTGCAGTTTTGTTGGGTGATGATGTTGTGGATTCGGAAGTGCCGTGCATCAAGCAGTTGATTGATGCTTACGATAAATACGAGACAACGGTGTTGGGAGTGCAAAAGGTTCCGGAAGATCAAGTATCTAAGTATGGTATAGTAGGCGGAGAGCTTGTGGATGACAGGGTGTATAAGGTAAAAGACCTTGTAGAGAAGCCAGACAAGTCTTGTGCGCCGTCCAATATAGCCATATTGGGAAGGTACATTATTACTCCACGTATTTTTGAGTATCTCGAGAATGCCAAACCGGGCAAGGGTGGAGAAATCCAGCTTACAGATGCACTAAGGGACCTTATGGAACATGAAGAAATGTATGCTTATGATTTTATCGGGAAGCGTTACGATGTAGGAAACAAACTTGGATTTTTACAGGCAACGGTGGAATTTGCTTTGGACAGAGACGACCTGAAGGAAGAGTTTGGAGCATATTTAAAGGGTATAATTGAAAAACTGTAATAAGATGTTGCTGGGACAATCAAAATAGAATAATGATTAATAATATTATTGCCGATTTAACCGGGTTGTGTGCCACCTTGGATTAAATCGGCAATAATTATTTTTTGAATCGGGATATATCAAAAGCTGGTTATTTAGTTATTTAATTGGGGATTTGTATTGATAACTTACTTCTTTTCCGTTTACCGTTATTTCAATGTATTTGACATTTTGGGCGTTATCGGGGTTAAGACCGTTAACATTAAGCCCCGCAGTGCCAAAGTATTTGATTCCGTTGTCGGCATAGCATGTTTCATGGCTTTCGCTATAGAAGACCCAAATATTCTTTCCGGTTTTTTCTTTGTGTTCAATGAGAATATCCTTGAACAGCTTTGCTTCCAGGGAATCGGTGAAAGTGTCCGGGGGGTTCTTCATAAATATGAAGATATTATCTCCGGTATGGGAATTAAGCTTGTCAAGGAACCACTGCCATTGACCGGAAGAGCTGGTTCTTATGCTTTTATCAGTGGTATTGAGCACAATCAACCGGCTGCTGCCAATATCCAAATGGGTATTGGTCTTTAAATCTGAAATGTCTTGGATGCTTTTTACGTAATTATCAGCCTTAGCTTTATTGTAGAACTTTGTGTTTAACAGTTTTTCAAGCATGTTTTCAGGACTATTTTTTCCGGAGAAAACGGAGATTTTGATTGAATCGTTATTTAAAACCGCTTCTCTGTTGTCTTTGTCGGAAAGGACAACATCCTTTGGAATGGTGCTTTCGTTAATTTGAGGGAATGTTGCCTTGCTTATACTAATGTCGTCGATGTAAATGGAACCTGAGCTGGGCACGGGATTAACCTGCACAAGGTATACCTTTGTAAGTTTGGTCGGCGATTTAATATCCCTAAGTGAAGCAAATACCCGTTTCCATCCGGTCCAGCTCATATCCCTGGTAAAATCGACAAGGTGCTTTTGACCGCTGGCGTCAACTACTTCAGCTCTGAGCCAGTTGGGATTTTCCTGGGGATTGTTTACCCACATGGTGATTTCGGTAGTGTTGCCGCCAAGGTCAATACCTCCGTCGGGAAATACCAAGTATGCAGCCCTGGTTCCCTCCAGATATGAAAAATCGTAACTGAGTTTTCCGGAGTAATTTCCGGATTTTTTTTCTTCTGCTGAAATTTCATATGAGCCGGGTAAATTTGCAGGTACTGTTTGGAACGAGCCGTTTTGCTTTTCGAAATTGTCTACAGTCTGAAGAGATTCCGATGCAACCGATATAGCACAATAAGCACGGGCATCGCCTAAAGCAACTTCTATATATCCGGTACCGGATTTTATCGCAGTAATTTTATTTTTCTCTATGCTTACTATATCTCCGTTAACTGTCCACTTAAGGTCAGTGGGGGTTATATATGAAGAGTAGCCGTTGTTGTCAACTCCCTTTACACTAAAGGAATGAGAACTTCCTTTCACAAGATTGACCTTTTTGTCACTTATAATCAGCTTATTTGGTGCTTCCAAAGCTCTTATGGTGGTACTTGCTTTTACACCGTTTACTGTTGCTGTTATAGTACCGATACCCGGAGATTCCGGACGGAAGGCATTTCCCTCAAAGCTTCCTTTAATGCCGGAGACACTCCATTTGACAGCAGTTTGGTCAACAGATACGGGGTTGAAATTTGCATCATAGCCCTTGACGGATATCTGGCTTGTTGTATTTACAAATATATTGGGCTGGGTTTCAATTATCATACCTGCAAGGGAGGAAGAAGGAGCAACGGAAAATACGCCTATAGCTGTGGAAATACTTCTTAATCCTCCGTCGGAAGGAGTATTTACAACTTTTAGGTCATGGGTTCCAAGAGTTCTCGAAACCATTGCGGTCGAACCGCCGCCATCGAGGTTTACGGCATTATAAGCCCCAAGACTTAGCATTAAATTTGCCAATTCCCTTTGGGTCATACCCTTGCTTGCCGCTTGACGGCCGTCAACGGTTACAAGCAGTAGCTCCTTACCGGATTTTGTAGTTCCTGCGGCAGTACGGGGATGAACTCCGGTTATCTCATAGGAGAATTTTTCGGGTATTTGACCGTCTTTTACAAGAATGGCGCTGCCTGTTACGGCCATTTCGATGTTTTCCCAGTCTAAAACTGTAGAAAATGAGATTTCCACAGGGTCTCCCTCTTTAAAGTGTTGAAGAAGATACTGTGCGTTTGCCCCTCTTGATATAATTACATAACCGTTCTTGGGAATTTCGACAGCAGGAAGATTTTGACGGATTTCCGCAACAGTATCATTGACAACCACTACTTCCACCAAATCGGAATATTCCTGGGATGCGCCAAGGGAATATTTGTCCCAGGCGCCGGTCCATATGCTTATATCGGTATATTGGAAAGGACTGGGCTTGTTGTATTGAGTAACCCTTGCAGTGCTTCCGTCCGGAGCGTGTAAAGTTATATCTGTTTTCCAAAAATCAAAATAGACATTGTTTTCCTTGTCGATGGCCAAAGTTGCCATGGAATCGTTGTACCTGTTATATTCGGAATCCACAGACAGAAATTTTCCTGACTGCATTACAGGTCCGTCGGGATAACCCTTTCCCGATTCGTTTTTCAGCCAGTTGAAAAAGCCGGCATTTATTGCCGCAACAGCACCGGCCGATTGCGCCAGATTTTTTACATTAGTGAGGTTTTTTATAGACTCCGAGTTTATAAGAGTGTCAACCTTGACGTTCGGATTCTCAAGGTCAACCCTCAGTACGTTGATTTTTTGCCATCCGTCATCGGTAAATCTTGTGATGGTTTCTAAAGTCACACCGGAAGTAACTGTTTCTCTTGTTTTTGACTCATAAATGGTACCGGCGCTGACATTGCCGAATGAAATCATAAAAATCAGAGATAAAATTGCAATAATGGATACGCTTTTTCTTATGTACTTCATAGACTTTCCTCCTGTACAGTTTTTAGTTATGTGTAAAGTATTACCAGTTATCTATTCCTGAACGCTTGACGGCACCAAAAATATTGTTTTTTATTTCCCGGTTTTCCTTTTTCAAATCCGACAAAAGGTCCTTTATATACTGCCTTTTTGTATATCCGTTGGCAGGACAGGGGTTGTGTACCGGTATTATATTATTTACCTTTATGAACTCTTTTACAAGCTTTTCCTCAGTATATATCAGAGGCCTTATCAGGTAGAGGTCTTTTCTGTCAAGGTAGGTTACCGGTGAAAAAGTATGAATTCTACCTTCATAGAAGGTGCTAAGGAGCAACGTCTCAATGACATCATCCATATGATGGGCAAGAGCAACCTTGTTGCAGCCAAGTTTCTTGGCGGTATTGTGCAAAGCACCGCGTCTGAGATTTGCGCAAAGGGAGCATGGATTTTTCTCTTTGCGCTCCTCGAATACAATTTTGCCGATGAGCGTTTCTTCGATGGTATAATTGACATCAATTTTTTCGCACAACTCTTTAACCGACGAAAGGTCAACTTCTCCAATTCCCATTGTAAGAGTTACAGCCTCAAGCTCGAACTTTACCGGCAAAAAATTCTTAAGCTGTCTTAGAGCAACTAAAAGTGTAAGACTGTCCTTGCCGCCGGACACTCCCACCGCTATTTTGTCGCCGTCCTGAATCATATTATAATCCTGTATGGCTCTTCGGATTTGGCCTAGTAATCTTTTTATAGTCAACACCTCTTTTCCCTAAGGGGTATGGTTTACATAATGAAACATAATTCCTCACGTTAATTATAAGTCATATAGTTATCAGTATCAAGTTAACATTGTGTTACAAATACTGGGCGGGATTTTTTGTGCATCAGCATACGAGAATGTCCGTTTTTAAAAGAAAAACGGAGAATAAGTATAATAATTTGTGAAAGATGACTAAGAAGGGGATTGAATTGACACAGTCTATGTAGTAAAATAACTTTTGTCGTTAAAAACAAGCAAATATCGGGGTGTAGCGCAGCTGGTAGCGCACGTGGTTTGGGACCATGGGGCCGGGGGTTCAAGTCCTCTCACCCCGACCATAAAATTAATAAAAAGGGCTATACAGACTGAGAACTGTATGCTTTTTTGTTTTTGAATTTTATTGACTTTTTACTTTTTTGTGATATAATATTTTTGCATAAGATATAAAAAATAGAAAATATGGGCGCTTAGCTCAGCTGGGAGAGCATCTGCCTTACAAGCAGGGGGTCATAGGTTCGAGCCCTATAGTGCCCACCACGAGAGAAACTCTATAATCCTTTCCGGGTTATGGAGTTTTTTGTTTTTTTTTTAAAGTAAAAAAAACGAACAAAATAGCAAAAATGTCATGTATAAATATTTTAAAAATTATTATAAAATAGAATTATAGCAGTGTTGGGAAGTATTGGTCGAATATGGTTGATAATTGTTTGATTTGATATGTTTTGAGGGGAATAAAAAAGAAGTATCAAGCGGCAAATTAAAGATTTGATTATCAAAGCAATATAGTTTTACTGGAGCTTTTTGTGCAAATCATAAAGCATTTCTACGCAGTAGATCAAAGCATATAACTATTTTCCACTCTTCTTCCAAAGATATTTTTATATAAGCACATTTATTGTATTTTGCTATAGTCCTAGAAGCATTGATACTTTTTTAATATGCATAACTATGCATAACTGAAAACTTTTTTCTTTAAATAATTTTTTGGGAGGGTGTTTTATGCTAAAAAAAACTTTCAGCCAGAATGTCGTTTTTGCTGGTGTTGTCAATGCTTATCAGCATACTTGCGATAACATCAGCCAATGTTTCGGTTCAAGTAGCACCAAGCTTTGAACTGGTCGGATTTGCAACATTAAACGGCGGTACCACAGGGGGTACAGGCGGCAAAGAAGTCACAGCCACCAGTATATCGCAGGTTAATGAACTGTTGAGCCAGAGGAAAAAGAATAAGGATACATCACCTCTTATAATAAAGTTTGACAGAAAAATCACTTTCCATCATAATATTTATTTTAATGTTAAATCACGTACGCCAAGTTACAGAGGCAGCACAGGACATATGTTCAACAACTATTATGTAGAAGTTTCGGGCAGCGGCATAAACTCAAGAGTGGGTGCAAAATTAAGAATCGAAGGAAACGTTTTTGAAAACGTAGGATGTGGTGCGGTAGACAGTAAAACAGGCTTGGCAGAAGGTCCGATTGGTTCGTATTATAGCAGTCAAATCGGATATTGGGATGTAAAAGACAATATATTTATTAATTGTAAGGGAAATCAGCCCACTACTTCAACATGCAGCTTTACTCCTCCTTATAAGTATGACCATGTATTGCAGCCTGCAAGCCAGGTAAAAGAAACAGTGTTAAAGTATGCCGGTGTCGATGGAAAAGGTGTTCCGACACCATCAACATCACCGGTAGTACCAACAAGTACACCGACAAATACACCAAAAATCACACCGTTGTCGGTGCCGACAACACCTAAAAGTAGCGAGAATCCAAAAGTGGTATATGGTGATTTGAATGGAGACGGAAATATCAACTCAACTGACTTGACTTTAATGAGAAGGTATCTTATTAAATCTGTTGACCTTAATGAAAACCAGCTTAAAGCTGCAGATGTGAATCTTGACGGTAAAGTAAATTCAACGGATAGAAGTGTGCTAAACAGATATCTGTTAAAGACGATTGACCGTTTGCCTTTCACTGGAGTTGAACCGACGCCGACATCTACGTCTACCAGTACATATCCAACCTCAACACCAACGTCTACCGGCATACAGACTCCAGAGCCTATAGTACACGAGGCGGAAGCCAGCAGCAACAACTTAAAAAGTGCAAAGGTAGAATCCAATTATGTTGTATTTGATGAAACAAAAGATGCCTACATCGAAATGAAAAAAGTCGGCTCTCCCGCAAGCGGTGAAGTTACAATTACTTTTGTGTATTCAAACGGTTCGGGAAAAAGCTTGCCGATGGAAATCAAAGTAAATGGTGATACCATTGAAAGTAATAAAGAGTTCCCAAGCACAGGTTCATGGAATACATGGTCTACATTAAGCTTGAAAGCAAATATGAACAGCGGTTCGGATAATATTATAAGAATTAAAACACGTTCAAATGACGGAGGTCCGAGAATTGATAAGGTACTTGTAAGCGGTGGTTCCGGATACATACCGACTCCAACGTCTACTTCAACAATCACAAATAAGCCTACAAGTACACCGACACCAACAGCCACGAGCACTCCTGTGGAAGGCGACATTATTCTTTCACCTAACGGTTTTATGACGCTACCGGAAGCCATTGAACTGATACAGCCGGGAAAGACAATTTATTTAAAAGCAGGAACATATAAATATTCAAAAACCATAGTTATAAAAGAAGGAAATGACGGTTTGCCCAATGCTATGAAGAAATTGGCTGCTTATGGGGACGGAGAAGTGGTTATTGATTTTTCAGCCATGGCAGAGAATTCTTCCAATAGGGGTATTGTTCTTGATGCTAAATACTGGCATGTTAAGGGAATAACCGTAAAAGGAGCAGGAGACAATGGAATGCTGCTTTCAGAGCACTACAATATTATTGAGAAATGTACATTTAAGGAGAACCATGACTCCGGACTCCAGCTGTCAAGATATAATACTTCCTACAATACAAAGGATAAATGGCTCAGCAATAATCTTATATTAGACTGTCTTTCAACCATGAACATGGATTCCCGCCGCGAGGATGCGGACGGTTTTGCAGCAAAGCTTACTTGTGGAGAAGGGAATATATTTAGAAATTGTATAGCAATTAACAACTGTGATGACGGATGGGATTTGTATACTAAAAAAGATACGGGAACTATAGGGGTTGTAACTTTGGAAAACTGCCAGGCTATAGGAAACGGTTATGATGTGAATGGAAAAGACACAGGCGGAGACGGTAACGGATACAAGCTTGGAGATGACACTGCCTCAGTTCCCCATATTCTTAGAAACTGTGTTGCCAACAACAATAAGAAACATGGATTTACCGGCAATGGCAACCCAGGAAAGATTGTGTTGGAAAACTGCACTGGTTCTGGTAATGGCGAAAAACTGTTTGACAGACTTACTAATGCAATATTTAAATAAGAAATTGAAGCTTGATACTGAAAAAGAGGTGTCTTAAACTGTCGAGGCATCTCTTTTTTATTTACAAAAAGTAAAAAAACGACAAAATAGTAAAAATATCATATATGAATATTTTCAAATTTTTTATAAAATGATATTATAACAGTAATGGGAAACCTTAGACGAATATGATTGATAACTGTTTCGTCTGGTATGTTTTGAGGGGAATAAGAAAGAAGTATCAGCCGACAAATTAAAGGTTTGATTATCAAAACAAGACAGTTTTACCGGAACTTTTTTTACAAATCATGAAGCATTTCCACGCAGCAGTTCAAAGTATATAACTATTTTCCATTCCTCTTTCTAAGATATTTTTGTAAAAGCACATTTATAGTGCTTTGCTATAGTTTTTGAGTAGATGATGCTTTTTATATGCATCTCTATACATAACTTTAAATTTTTTAAATTAATTTTTAAGGAGGGAATTTTTATGCAAAAAAAACTTTTAGCCAAAATGTCGTTTTTGCTGGTGTTGTCAATACTTGTCAGCATACTTGCGATAACATCAGCCAATGCAGACTCCGACCTGGTCGGATATGGTGATTTGAATGGGGACGGAAAGATTAACTCAACTGACTTGAATTTAATGAGAAGATATCTCATTAAATCTGTTGACCTTAATGAAAACCAGCTTGAAGCTGCGGACGTTAATCTTGACGGTAAAGTAACTTCAACTGATAGAAGTGTACTGAACAGATATCTGTTAAAGATGATTGACTGTTTGCCTTTCACTGGAGTTGAAACTACGCCGGAATCAACGCCTCTTGTTACCTATCCATGGACAACGCCAACGCCTGACTATACAGAGCCAATGACATCGCCAACGCCTACCGTTACACAGCCAAAGACATCGCCAACGCCTGTCGTTACGCAGCCAACTTCAACACCAACGCCTATCGATGTACAAACTCCAGTACCTATAGCACACGAGGCTGAAGCCGAAAGCAACAACCTGAAAGATGCAAGAGTAGAATCCGACTATGTTGTATTTGATGAAATTAAAGATGCCTATCTCGAAATGACACAAGTCGCATCTCCCGTAAGCGATGAAGTAATAATCATTTTTATTTATTCAAACGGTTCGGATAAAAGTTTACCGATGGAAATAGAAGTAAATGGCGAGATTATTGAGAGCAATATAGAGTTCCCAAGCACAGGTTCATGGGATACATGGTCTAGCATAAGCGTGAAAGCCAATATGAACATCGATCCGGATAATATTATAAAAATTAAAACATGTTCAGATGACGGAGGTCCGCGAATTGATAAAGTACTTATAAGCAGCTTCAAACCCATACCTACTCCGACACCGACTTCAACAACGGACTGAAATCGCACTGATATCGACATCAAGTCCTGTGCAATGAAATATAGTTCTTCTGCCTAGCAATCGGATGTATTAATATTCAAAAACTATAAAAGAGATGTCTTAAGCTATTAAGGCATCTCTTTTTCCAGTAGAAAATTTTTGCAGTGGATATTTCCGACAATTTATGACCCAATCATAAATTATTAGACATAATTTTAGCATAATTTTTTTAAAAAAAGGGTTGACTTTGACTTGGGGAGCATGTTATTATATTAAAGCGGTTGGACAAAGCAAATAAGCAATAAAATATTTTAATTATATGCTGGTGTAGCTCAGCAGGTAGAGCAGCTGACTTGTAATCAGCAGGTCGGGGGTTCGATTCCGTCCACCAGCTCCAGTTATAGAGGCCCTTACAGTTGGTTAAACTGTGAGGGTTTTTTCGTTATTGAAATGAAAGAGGCAAAAGCATTATAGCTCGACGCCTCAAAGGATATGCGGATAATTTTTTTATTGGGAGTATAATAAGTACTAATCGGAGTATAAGTACTAATCTAAGATTATGGGATGATTTACACTTTGACCGGGCAGAACTTTTATATATTGGGACTGGTATTTCAGCTTGTCGCCAAGCTGTGCGCTTATGACATAAAAGCCCGGCGGCAATTCATCGAATACATAGTTTCCTTGTAAATCGGAAGCTGTTCTGCACACGGGAGAACCGCATTCGCGTCCGAAATACAGAAAAACAAGAGCATTTTTTGCGACTTGACTATTTTTTTTCAAGCATGTAGTACCGGTAATTTTTCCTAATGTATAGTTTTTATCCGGGCTAATATGAACATGAACGTTCTGCGTGTTTAACTGAACAGGGTTAACGTCCACTTTTTGCTCCTGGTCAAGGTCTTGGGAATTGTATTGGATGCTGTCTTTTTCCAGAGCTTTCACCAATCTTGCCGCACTATTGTCTATGCTTTCCTTTTGTGCCGTCAGTTTATCTCTAATATCCATATTTACACCCCCTTCAATTGAAGAATATATATGATTGGAGAATTATGCAAAGTGGGGGGGATGCCCCCACCCGACAAATTGCGAAATTGGCGCTGCTTTTTGCTGCTAGTCTTCGTTTTTAGCCTCGCTTTCAGCTTCCTGACCCTGAATTTGTCTTTGCGTCAAAACATTATAGTTGATTTGCCTGTTGATCTGCTTGTGGAATTCTCTTTCCCCCACGTCGACATCCAGCTCAGCTTCCAATTCGGCTTTCAGTTCGGCTTTAAGCTGGTTTTTCAATTCAGTGTAATTGATATCAGGCATAATCCAAACCCCCTTTACAGTCATGGATTGATTTTGGTTTACAATATATAATATGTTATGTTCTATAAAAGGTGATGGTTTACGACTGTTTCGCTTTTTTATAAAGTAGACATAATTTACACTGTTTCCGAGGTGGAATCGGTATGCTTTGCTGAAAGCCGCAGTATCATTACAAAGGACAGTGCAGCAAACACCATGCTCGATATAAACACAAAGTACTCATTGGACAGAAAATGCCCTTCGGGGATGTAAACTGGAACTTTGCTCAAAAGGGTACTTATACTGTTGAAGGAGACGTGAACCAATATCGCTGTCCATATTGACCTTGTTTTTTCGGCCACTGTGCCGAGAACAATTCCCAATAGAGCAGCATATACTCCCTGTACGGGATTTAAATGATAGATTCCGAAAATTATAGCCTGAAGGATTATTGCTGTAAATGACGGGACAACTTTCTTCAATTCATTTAGCACAAGACCCCGGAAAATAATTTCTTCAATTATTGGGGCCATGATCCCTATGGTTATAAAAACAATAATAGAATTACCTTCCATTACTTTTTCCAGCATTTCTTGATGTTCTCTTGTTATATTTTCAAGCGGCGCCAGACGTTCAAGGAAAGCAAGTGCATTGGAAATAAACAGGTTTAGAGATATTCCCAATATTAAACTAAATCCTAAATTCGAAATCCTGATGCTTTTAAATTTAAATACCTCGAAAAAATTCTGTTTTCGAATTTTGGGGATAATAAAGTATATGGGAAGTGTCAATAAAATTGAAATAAGTATGGCAGTTGTTGTATTTACAAGTATCATATCATATGCCGCGGCCCAATTTATTGATTGATTGCTGATTGCCATATAGGCTATGATTGCAACGGAATAGACTATGGTAACGGCTATTTGTGCCGCAAAATATATGGATAGATACAATATTATAAAAATCAAAGGTTTAAACAAGGTTTTTACATATTTTAACAAAACGGAAAGTAAATTTTTCATTACACACATCCCTTAATCTTGGCAATTTTTTATTATTATTTTTATTATTATAGTAAAAAATAAATAATTATTCTATATAAATAATAAATAGCATTAAAAAATTGTTATTAGAAAACAATAAAATTAAATGATTTTCGGGAAATTTAAGGTCTAAGTTTAATAATGCAGAAATTTGGTTATTATTTCATATATTTGTTAGCTCAGCTGCCCGTTGATGCCCAAAAATAGGACTGTGGGAAAGGTAAAAAGGAAACAGGAAAAAGAGGATTTTTTTTATCCTCAACGAATTATATAATATAGAGCATTCCTGTAATGAAACAAAATGATCTTTGAAAAAGAAGATGCCAGGCTGTAGAATTTGAAATGTGAGTTGCCGCGAGTAACCACAAATCAAATAAAACAGGAGGCATCCAATATGAAGTATA
>Ga0209720_1002296_pt1:5000-14451 | contig 14451 bp, 10 predicted proteins | sample AD_JPNMR3_MetaG_FD_184426 | JGI IMG/M metagenome (GOLD analysis project Ga0209720, IMG submission 184426) | Active sludge microbial communities of municipal wastewater-treating anaerobic digesters from Japan - AD_JPNMR3_MetaG (SPAdes) (version 2) | ecosystem: Engineered > Bioreactor >...
TCCCGATGCGATAGGAGCGGCACTGAAGTGGCTCGGGCGACTGTTTATCAAAAACACAGGTCTCTGCAAACTCGTAAGAGGATGTATAGGGACTGACGCCTGCCCAATGCCGGAAGGTTAAGGGGAGGAGTTAGCGCAAGCGAAGCTCTGAACTGAAGCCCCGGTTAATGGCGGCCGTAACTATAACGGTCCTAAGGTAGCGAAATTCCTTGTCGGGTAAGTTCCGACCTGCACGAATGGCGTAACGATCCGAGCATTGTCTCAAGGGTGGGCCCGGTGAAGTTGTAATACCTGTGCTGATGCAGGTTACCCGCGATAGGACGGATAGACCCTGTGCACCTTTACTACAGCTTGGTATTGGGTTTAGTTGAACTATGTATAGGATAGGTGGGAGACTGCGAAGCCGGAGCGCTAGCTTCGGTGGAGTCGCCCTTGGAATACCACCCTTAGTTTAATTGAATCCTAACTCCGAACCCGTGAAACCGGGCGGAGGACAGTGCCTGGCGGGTAGTTTGACTGGGGCGGTCGCCTCCAAAAAAGTAACGGAGGCGTCCCAAGGTTCCCTCAGCATGTTTGGAAATCATGCGTAGAGTGCAATGGCATAAGGGAGCTTAACTGTGAGACCGACGGGTCGAGCAGGTGGGAAACCAGGGCATAGTGATCCAGCGGCTCTGTATGGGAGGGCCGTTGCTCATCGGACAAAAGGTACGCCGGGGATAACAGGCTGATCTCCCCCAAGAGTTCACATCGACGGGGAGGTTTGGCACCTCGATGTCGGCTCGTCACATCCTGGGGCTGGAGCAGGTCCCAAGGGTTCGTCTGTTCGCCGATTAAAGTGGCACGCGAGCTGGGTTCAGAACGTCGTGAGACAGTTCGGTCCCTATCCATCGCGGGCGTAGGAGACTTGAGGAAATCTGCCCCTAGTACGAGAGGACCGGGGTGGACGGATCTAGGGTGTTCCAGCTGTCACGCCAGTGGCACCGCTGGGTAGCCATGTCCGGCCGGGATAAGCGCTGAAAGCATCTAAGCGCGAAGCCCCTTCCAAGATGAGGTCTCCCTTGGCCGTAAGGCCACTAAAGAGCCCTGGAAGACTACCAGGTTGATAGGCTGGAGGTGTAAGCATGGCGACATGTTTAGCCGACCAGTACTAATAGCTCGTGAGGCTTGGTCTTATGTTCTCATAAGACAGATAATTCCCCTACGAGCCCATGTTTCTTATTCTTGTCCTACCTTGCATTCACTGTCGATGTCTTTATAAAAGTTTAATTTATACGAGTTTGCCGGTGACTATAGCGGTAGGGAAACACCCGTTCCCATTCCGAACACGGAAGTTAAGCCTACCAGCGCCGATGGTACTGCGGGGCTTCCCCCGTGGGAGAGTAGGTCGTCGCCGGCATTTTTTTTGTTTTAAACTGTCGAACCAGTCGAACGTGTCGGATTGGTCAGAAAAAAGTATTGGTGGAGTGGTTTTGGTGTATAATGTAAATAACAACACTTAACATAAGAAGACATAAAATGAAACACATTACATTACAACTAATTAAAGAGTATCTGGAACGATTCGGCTGGAAAAATTATGAAGCGGTAAATGAACCTTTTGAACAAGAAGGGATAATTTATACAGGTTGGCGTTCTTCAGAAAATAGTCCTGTGTATATGGTGTGCATTGACCCGATGATAGAAAAGAAATGCCTTTCCTTCCGAACCCAAAATCTAATAAGAGCACCATTTGATAAAATACCCAAAGAACAGATACTTAATTTGCTTTTAGCGTTAGAATGGATTAATTATCGTATCATCATAGGGAAGTTTGCTTATGAACCTGTCTATGGTGATATTCGCTTTTCAATAGACCTGCCTATTGATGAAAATACAATTTCTTATGAACAATTTGTTCATTCTTTAGGGCTGGTCGTGGAAGTAGTGGAAACTTATGCCCCTATAATTGTAATGATTTTGGAAGGGAAGGTTACTGCGGAACGGTTTATTCAGAATGATTTGAGGGGTGAAGTTCTTTTAGAAAAAACCATGATGAGCAAGATATTGAAAGATTTACTCAGCGGATTGGGTAGAGTTAATTTAAATTGAATTGGGCAGGACACGTCGGACGAGTCAGACAAGTCGGACACATTTTTTCATACTTGCAATTTGTGAGATAATTTACACATAATAAGAAATCTATTTATCGTCTTTTTTGATTCCCTTTTAATAAATACTAAGATGAGGTGTTGTTTTATGATGCGTATTTCACATCCAAATGAGGATAAGGGAAATTCGTTCAGGGAACTATATACAAAATATGTAGGGCATGGTCAACAAACCTATACTCCCTCACAAATTGTTGTTGAGAAAGCCCAAGGGGTATGTTTGTGGACAGTGGATGGTAGAAAATTATACGATTTCACTTCAGGTGTGTTGGTCAGTAATTTAGGGTATGCACATCCTCTATTTGAGAAGAAGTTTAAAGAATATTACAGTGCATATCCGAGAAATACTTATAACATGATTACACCTGTTCAGGTGGAAGCATCAAAGCGACTGGTCGAAAGTTTTGGATATGCTAAAGCCCAAAAAATATTATGGTCGGCAAGCGGTTCGGAAGGTATTCAGAAAGCGATGTGGACTGCTCTACATAGGTATCCTGATAGGCATATTATTCTTGCAACACGTCACGGTTTTCATGGAAAAAAAGGACTTGCGTCCGATGTAACAGGTGATAGCAGTCCGAATCCGAATGTTCGATGGGTATCGTTTCCGATGGGTGAAGGCTATGGTGAGGATTATTATCAAAAAGAATTAGACGAATTATGGAAAACATATCCAAATAAGATTGCTTTATTAATTACCGAGCCATACTTAGGAGCCAAAGGGTCTTATCATCCGCCGAAATGGTATCATCAATTATTGCAAAAATGGTGTAATTTACATGATATACCTTTTATTTTTGATGAGGTTCAGTCGTGTTTTGGCAGAACAGGTAATATGTATGCTTTTCAAACATATGGAGTAGAACCCGATTTGGTTGTCTTAGGGAAAGGTATGGCGAGTGGAGAGCCCGCCTCAGCTGTTGTAGGTAGAGAGGATTTAATAGAGGCATTGGATTATGGTGAAGCATCCGATACGTTTAGCGCAAGCACATCTGCTTGTTGTGCTGTTTGTGCGACTATGGACGTTTTTGAAGAAGCAAAGATTGTTGAGCATGTGAAATGTACCGCACCAGTATTACATGAATTGTTAATTAAGTTGAAAGAAGAATTCCCGTTTATTACAGATGTGCGAGGTGAAGGGATGGTCTACGGTATAGATTGTGTAAATGCAGACATAGCAAATCGATGTGTGTTAGAGGCTTATTATGGGACCGGCAACGAAGGTGTTCATTTTTTAGGTCCATTAGCGAAAAAAGTTCTTCGTGTCAGTCCGCCATTAGTAATAACGAAAGAAGAACTGGAATATGCGTATCGGTTATTAGTTTCCGCATGGAAACGTATCTAAGTGGAAAAATTGGATATGAATGAAAGTAAATTAGTAGATGAATTATTGATGTTGATGAGAAAAGTATCGCTATTTACTGAGGAAGTAGCGAGGCAAAAGCAGGAACATGTTCAATCAAAGCAAGATTATTCACCAGTGACAATTGCTGATTATGGAGCCCAAATTCTTGTTGGTTATTGGTTAAGTCAGAATTATAGTGGCGATGCTTTAATTGCTGAAGAATCGTCCAAAGCATTGTTAGAATCTGGAGAACAAAATTTCCTTGAAAATTTATACCAGTTGTTATCTCTTTACGAAAATAATTTAAAGAAAGAACATATTCTCCAATATTTAGACTTTAATTCTGACATCACAAATCCCAAATCTTTCTGGGTATTAGACCCTCTGGATGGTACAAAAGGCTTTTTGCGTGGAGACCAATATGCCATTTCATTAGCATATATAAAAGATAGGGTGCTCGAATTGGGTGTTTTGGCATGCCCTCGACTTCGACTTCCGAATATTATTAAAACGGATACCGCAGGTTGCGTCTTTTTTGCACAGAAAGGGCGAGGGGCATGGGTTACATCATTAGTAGATAAAGCAGAATGGTTCCCAATTCATGTCTCAGAATGCACCCGTTTTGAAGATGCGAGATTGCTTCGTTCCTATGAATCCAAGCATACAAATTTGAGAGATACAGAACAATTTCTGTTGAAATCAAGAATTACAAAGAGCGTGCCGATAGATAGTCAAGTAAAATATGGGCTATTAGCAAGTGGTGAAGGCGAAATTATTCTCCGCTTTCCACCAGAAGAGAATCCTGAATATCGCGAGAAGATATGGGACCATGCAGGTGGTGCTATTGTATTAGAAGAAGCAGGTGGAAAAGTAACGGATGTGCGTGGTGCCTCGTTTCAATTTAATGGAGATCCTTTATTAAAAAACTCTATCGGTGTGTTTGCTTCTAATGGTTATTTACATCATTTAGGTTTGGAAATATTGAAAGAAATATTGCAACATGAGAGGAAAGGGTAACAATGAAGGTAGCTGTTATCGGTGCTGGTATTGCAGGATTAACGACTGCATATTTTTTGTCTGATAAGCACAAGGTGTTCGTATATGAAAAATCAAACCGACCTGGAGGTGGTATTTTTTCCATTAAATACAAAGAAGAGAATCTGGAGTCAAATATAGATTTAGGGTTTACAGTCTATAATAGGACTCATTATCCAAATCTTGTAAATCTGCTGGACAAATTAAATTTGCGTTCTCAGGAAGTTCCCAAACGAGTTATTATTAATTATTCCAAGCAGGGTTTATGCTGGTGTTTGGGTGAAAAATTTCAGAGTTTCCCCTTTGTAACTTCATATTTTAAGCCCGTCAATTATAGAGTTATGTCTGCTTGGAAAAAACTTAAAAAGCAAAGTAAACCATTTTTAAATAAAAAGGATCTTAAAATATCTTTATCAGAATATTTAGATGAACAAAAAATTCCTGTGGATGTGCAGAATATATTTATTCTACCATTAGTTCAATCTTTTTGGTGTGGTTTAACCAGTACGTTAAAGGAAATTCCAGCCTATTCCTTCTTTTCTTTTTTAGATAGGATGGGATTCTTGGATGATGATGAAGAATCACAGTGGCGAGTAGTTCGTGGCGGTGCATTCCGAATCATTAGCCAGATTATATCAGGGCTAATTTATCCTATCCGTTTTCAAACAGAAGTTACGTGTGTTCGTAGGCACCCTGACTATGTAGAAATTACCACACGTTCTGGTGAGAAAGAAACGTTTGATGCGGTTGTTATTGCAACACCAGCAGACGAAGCATTGAAAATATTAGAGAAACCGACGGAATCCGAGACAGCAATATTAGGCTCCTATGGATATGAGCAGTTTAGTATAGCATTTCATAAAGATGAGCGATTTGCCCAGACTGCCTTAAAAACCCCATTCTCATGGTATATACAAGCGAGTGGAGACCCAACAAAGATTCCTCCTGTTATAACATGGGATATAAATCAACTACAACAATTACCATTTAAGTCGAGGCTATTTTTGACTATTGCCCCTCGTGAAGGATGTATCCCAAAAGATAAACTTATTTATATGTTTCAACGAAAGGCACCAAAAGCCACATGGAAAATGTTAAGTGTCCAAAGAAGATTCAGCGAAATATCAGGAATGAATAGAACATATTATTGTAGCGATTATTGGGGAGAAGGAATGCTTGAAGATTCTATTGAAACGGCGATGCAAGTAGTGCAGATGTTAAGCAAGGAGAAAAGGAATATTTAGAAAACATGGTTGCCCTTCTCTATACGGATATGTTATCGCTTACGGATACGGGGTTGGTGAACTTTTATATCAGGTTTTGAAGAGGGCATATTTTCAGAGGAAGTTTGGTCCGTATTAGATGGTGGTGGAGATGGAGGATTTGTTTGTTCCTTCCACCAATTTGCCCATTGTTGAGGTGATGCAGGCAAATTCATCCCTGTTTTTTGACTTAAAATAGTTGCAACTCTCAACGATAAATTTGGATTTTTCTCCATAACCTCTATAAAAAATGGGACTATTATTTCCAATGGGTAATTACCCACTTTTTCTAATAGGTATTCTGCTACCTTTGGAGCAACGGGTATTTCTCCTAATAATATTCGCCGAATCTGTTCTTCTGAATAAGTCCCTCCATATTCGGATATAGCATGAGCAGAAAGAAGTGCCACAGAAACAAAAGGACTTTGTATCACTTGAAGCCATTGGTCTATAGGTGTTGAATGAGGCATGTTTGCTAATGCCTGAACACAGGTGTAAGCCATTTCTTCGGAGGAACTGTTTTGAAATTCATTCCAAAGTAAAGGAACAGATTTCTCTGAACGAATTCTGCCCAATGTATAAATAATAGCCCGATGTTGAGGAGGAGGCAATTGTCTTTCCTTTAAACGTTGTATTAACGGTTCCTCTAATTCCTGCTTCAAATCGGGCAGGAGTTGATTTAAAATTAATGCCTGGTCTGCTGTACCGTTGGCAAGATATTTTAATAATTCTTGAACAAAATATTCTGAATTCTTGGAATATATTTTCTTACAGGCTGAGAGTTTCATTTCGTAGGATGGGAAGGTGAATAGTTCTTCGAATTTGGGTAACCAATCAGGATCGTTTGAAGCAAAAATCTGTTCCTTTAAGATGGGGTCTGTTGTTTTTGAGAGAACATTCGATGGGAAAGTGGTTTCATGGTCTTGAAGAAATAGATTTATTGGCAACTTTGGTGATTCATCAGGAATAAGGAATTCATAATGAACCGATTGATTTAATTGTTCTATTCTTTTTGAAGTATTCTCGACAAGAGCTGGGTCCGAAGTTATTTCCGAAGTGTTTATTGTCAAAAATTGATTTTCATCACAAAAACAGAAGAGAGGAAGAAGAAAGATTAAGGGCAAAACTTTTTTCCACAATGTGTCATTCTTGTTTTGAGTAATGAACATATTACCTTGTTAGCTCCAGCAATTGTCCCTCACCAGCTTTTAAGTTAAATTTAACGCCGTTACCTTTTATCTCTTTTATCTGGTCACAGTCTAATATTTTTATTGTTTTAAAACGATGAGAAAAATAAATAGACACTTCTCGGTATGGAATATCCTCCCATTCTTTGCTTATTCTACAGTCTACAACCATAGCAAGTGCGTTTTCCCCTTTTTTTTCTAAAATACCAACTATAAGGTATTTATCCATCGCATCGATTACACTTCCTATCCCTGGTTTTTTTAAGCCTTTTATTTTTTTCATCTCTGGGTTTTCTGGGAAGGCGGTGCTGAAAATGGCAGTAGATTCTCTTGAAACAATATAATCTCCCCAAAAAGCTATTCGATTGTTTACCTCTTTTGCGATGGTATATAAAGGGGTATAATTACACGACTTTGTTCTATCATCCATAGACTCCTCTTTGAGGAGGCTATTCTGAAAAGCACTACCTCCATAATGAAAATACCAAATTCCCTTTGCTCCGAAGGCAATCGCAAGATATGCAGGGAAGCGAATTAATGAATCACTGGGGAAAAAGGTGTATTTCGTTCCAGGCAAACCTTGAACATAAAACATAGGCCAGAAAACAAGTCCATATTTTTTGCATTCGCTACTCCACTTTGCATATTCGGAGATATATTTTATAGCCAGCATGTCTGATGGAAGATGCCATTCATTTAAAGGGGGATATATTTGTGGATTAGAAAAAGGATTATTAAATTTTGCCAGATTTTTTGGTGGAATCCATCCGCAAAGCCATGGTATAAGTTGTGGTTGTGGTCGTTGGTATAGAAAATCGGTGCATGCTTTTGTTCTCGGAGTTATTTCTCCTTGGTCATCACCGAGCAAAAAACCTAACATGGCTGGATGATTGGCGACTGCATCATAAAGGAATTTTAGTTCTTCAAGACTTGCACGATGTTCAAAAGGATTTTCATAAGGCTCTACCCATTTTTTCCCTCCCCATGGCTCCTCATTTTTCGTGAGTGTATCAAACATAACCCAAAGGTTATATTTTTTTGCATAGTCAAGTTTTATTATTGCTTTATCAATATCAGACATATCATTCATATATTGGCTCATAATTAACACATTAAAGCCAGCTTCTTTATAAAGGTTAAGTTCTAAATCATCTGCCCCTGGAGACCACCACGCACCTATAATAAAACCTTTGTAACGGAAATCCCAACCTTCCAGTAGTTTCGATGTTTGAAAATCGCTCTTTGCTGAAGAAGATACGATAAGGAAAAGGATAGCCAATTTTATGAGAGTTTTATTCATTTATTCTCATCCTTAATCATTACAGAGGATAGATTTTAATATACGATTAATTATCTATTATAGTCAATCCTAACCTATTTTTAGTTGCCCGATGGATTGAATGGTGTTGTTTTTCAACAATATCAGAGTGCTTTGTTGAAAAAGGTTGGCATAAGGACATAAGACGTGTGAATAAAAAGTTTAAAAAGGTATTGACAAAATTTAAAGTTTATTGTATAATCTATTCTCTTTTTAATGTTTGTTTTTAATTTTTAAATAGATGGGTATTTTTTAAATGTCTAATTAATACAAGGAGGATAACAATGCCACTTAGATTTTCAACCACACTTAATATTTTTGACTCGGTATACGATGGCTACTGTAAAGAGGGGTATCGTGAGCCAATAAAATTTACAGAAGCGTTGATGGTAATATCGAAGATTAAAAAAATATCTGCTGTTGAGCTTCGTCATTCGGATATTACAAGTGACCTAACTGTAAAAACAGTAAAGAGGATGTTGAAAGATTATGATTTATTTTGTTCCGCAGTTTCGGTAGATTATTCAGAGAGTAAAAAATATGCTTTGGGGGCATTGGGTCATCAACATCCAAAAATGAGAAGTTCTGCAATTGATGAAGGACGTAAGGCAGTGGATATTGCCAGAGGATTAGGCACAACAGAGGTAGTACTTCGGCTATATACCGATGGGTCAGATTACCCGTTTCATGTAGATTATTTAAACCAATGGAATACCATTATCTCCTCTGTGAAAACAGTCGCTAAATATGCTTCGCCAGATATAAATGTATCAGTCTTATATAAGCCACGTGAGCCACGAAAATTTATAACTGTTTCTTCTGGGGGACGAGCCTTAGCAATGTGTCAGGAGATTGCAATGAAAAATATTGGAGTTGCAATTAGTTTTTCTAATTCGTTAATGGCTGGTGAAATACCTGCGGAAACCATTGCTCAGGTGGCAAGGGCAGGAAAACTGTTTCAAATGTATTTGAATGATACGTGCTTACCATCGGATGATTTGCTTGTTCCTGGTGGTTATCATTTATGGGAACTCCTTGAAACATTGTTTTATTTAAAGACTGCAAAGTATAAGGGATATTACAACCTCGATTTGCGTTCCCCACGAATGGAGCCGATATACGCTCTGCAAATAGCCATAGGGAATATAGAAATTATG
>Ga0209720_1002306_pt1 | contig 14394 bp, 14 predicted proteins | sample AD_JPNMR3_MetaG_FD_184426 | JGI IMG/M metagenome (GOLD analysis project Ga0209720, IMG submission 184426) | Active sludge microbial communities of municipal wastewater-treating anaerobic digesters from Japan - AD_JPNMR3_MetaG (SPAdes) (version 2) | ecosystem: Engineered > Bioreactor > Anaerobic...
GTAACCGGTGTAACCTGTCGTATATTCATAGAGGTTACAGGAAAAAATATCAGTAAACGACCTGTAACCGCTGTAACCTGTGTAACCTCAATTTTAAGTCATATATATGAAATTGAAAAAAAAAAATCCTCGTACATGCATGACACGTATGACTGGCATATGCAAACAATTTTTTATTTTTTCATGCGTCTATATATATACATTGAAGTGCGGTTACAGCGGTTACAGAGGTTACAGGAGCACGGCAGATATCGATTTTTGTGTTACCTCTCGGGTTTTTCGAGAGGTTACAGGGCGTTACAGGATGTGTAACAGTACCGAGATGTTCCAGATTGCCCGCATTAATTTTGCGTGACAAATCGTGACAAATCAGGCATTCTGCACATCGTCTCGCAGTCGGACCCTGGGGGAGGGGAGGCGAGCGCACCGCGGTGCGGAGCGAGCTCGTCTCCACCTTCCGGTGGACGAGCGAGCGAAAGCGCCCAGCGGTGCTGCGAGCCCGATATTACTCTACCACATGCAAAATCAATATGCAGCGGATGCTAGTGGTACCACATTTGCGCTAAATCGCGATGCTGCGGACGCTGGCCCTTAGAGCCACATATAGGAGCAACCACATTGCATGCTCTGCAATATCCGTCTCATTAAACGACGACCAAATATCATTTATATAATCCCATCCCCATCAAATGGACGAGCCTCGACCTAAATTATGGGTGGTTTAGGCATGGAAAACGGCCAACTCACATGGATCACGAATTTCATCTGGGGCATCGCGGACGACGTGTTGCGCGACCTCTACGTGCGCGGCAAGTACCGTGACGTTATTTTGCCCATGACCGTCATCCGTCGTATCGAGGCTTTCTTGCGCCGCGAAGTCCTGCCATATTCGCCGGATGCCTGGTATGAGTCGGCAGGCGTCAAGGTGGGCTACGAGGTCAACTTTAACCGCTACTTCTACAAGCCAAAGGCCATGCGCACTCTTGAGGAGATCCGCGCCGACCTTTTGGCGGTGGAGAAGGATGCGAAGGGGTTGTTAAACGAAATTTTGGGAGGGCACCACTGATGACAACCCAACGGTACTCCGTCACTCCGCATCCCATCGAAACCCTATTGACCTGGGTGAAGTGCGGCGAGATCGCCATACCGGAAATCCAACGGCCCTTCGTCTGGGATGCTACCAAGGTGCGCAACTTGCTTGACTCGCTTTACCGCGGTTATCCTATCGGCTACTTGATCACCTGGCGCAACCCGACGGTTAAACTCAAGGACGGGAGTCTGTCCGCCGGGAAGCGCATTCTGATCGATGGTCAGCAGAGGATCACGGCGCTGATGGCCGCTTTACTCGGCCGTGAGGTGATCACCAAAGATTATGAGACTGTTCGGATCCGCATCGCCTTCCATCCAGTGGAGGAGCGCTTCGAGGTCAGCAACCCGGCCATCGCCAAGGATTCGACCTGGATTGAGGACATTTCCGTCCTCTTCAGCCCGGAGGCCGATCTGATCGAGCTCACCGAGCGCTATGTCGGGCGCAACCCCGGTGTCGATCGCAAAACCGTCGGCAAGGTGCTCCAGAAGGTCTGCAAGATCGTCAACAATCACGTTGGGGTGATTGAGCTGGCCGAAGACTTGGACATTGAGACCGTTACCGAGATCTTCATCCGAGTGAATTCCGCCGGCGTCGAACTCTCGCAGGCAGACTTCGCAATGTCCAAGATCGCCGTCAACGAAAAGTACGGCGGCAATTTGCTGCGCAAGGCAGTTGACTACTTCTGCCATCTCGCAGTCGCTCCCGAATTCTCCTCGAAGATCGAAAAGGGCGATCCGGACTTCGCCAAGTCCGAGTTCTGGCCGGTCATACGCTGGCTCAAGGACGTCAACGACGAGCTCTACGATCCCACCTACACCGACGTGCTGCGCGTGGCGTTTACCTCCGAATTCGGCCGCTGCAAACTCCAGGACCTGGTGGCGCTGCTTTCGGGACGCAACTTCGAGACGAAGCAGTACGAGGAAGCCATCGCGGAGGAGTCCTTTGCCAAGCTCAAGGATGGCATCCTCGACTTCATGAAGAAATCCCACTTCGAGCGCCTGACCATGATCCTGCGCTCGGCCGGATTTGTCACCAGCGATCTCATTACCTCCCGCAATGCGGTCAACTTTGCTTACATTCTGTATCTTCGGGGCCGTCGCAAGGGCGTGCCAGCGGACGAGCTAGAAAGCTTGGTGCGCCGATGGTACGTGATGTCCATCCTCACCGGCCGCTATGTAGGAAGTCCTGAGGCCGCCTTCGATTTTGACATTCGGCAGATCGACACGCAGGGCCTCGCGGGCTACGTGGAGACGGTCATCGAGAACGAACTGCACCCGACATTCTGGACCGGAATGCTGCCGAAGCTCATGGAGACCTCCTCGGCGCAGTCGCCGTACTTCATCGCCTACCTGGCCGCCCAAGCGCGACTTGGTGACAAGGGCTCTCTCTCCAAGGACATCACCGTTCGCGACCTGCTGCTCAACCGCGGCGACAAGCACCACGTTTTTCCGCGGAAGTACCTCCAGCAGCAAGGACTGAACCGGGGCCGCTACAACCAGATCGCCAACTTTGTGATGGTGCAGAGCGAAATAAACATCGCCATCGGCAACAAGCCACCAGAGGTCTATTTCAAGGAGATCGCCGAGCAGGTAAACGGCGGCCCCAAGCGCTACGGCGGCATCACGGACCGCAAGACGCTGGAGCGCAACTTCGAGGAAAACTGCCTGCCCACGAGCCTCCTCGACGGCCAGGTACCGGACTACGAAACATTTCTTGCCGAGCGGCGACGGCTCATGTCCCTTCGCATCAAACGCTGGTTCGAGGTGCTGTGATGATCGAGGAGCTCAAACCCTACCCCGTCTACAAAGACTCCGGCGTGCCGTGGCACGGCAAGGTGCTGGAGCATTAGGAACTCGAGCTGACGAAATATTACCTTGAGCCGTTGGCATCACATCCCAATTCATTCGTTGGCGCAACATTACCCAGTGATGCCGCAATATTCTGGTCCGCGAAGGCCTGATGAAGCGGGATTCTCCGCACGGAATCTGGGAGATCCGGACTTGGGACGGAGAGCATTGAAGTTACACTCTGTTATGGATACGTAACAGCGCCACCGCGACCCCGAACGCATCCGGTTCCGAGACGTGTGATAAATCATGATAAATTGGCATTCTGCACACCCCTGCCCACATCGGACCGGGGGGTGGCGAGACGCAGCGCGCTGCTGAGCGAGCCGCTCTCACTTTTGATGGAGCGGCGAGCGATAGCAGTCAGCGGCGCTGGCGAGCCCGTGTCACTCGCATATAAAATCGATATGCACCGGCCGCGTGACGAACGCCTCCCTCGCCACCCCCCCAGTCGTGACGGACAGATACTACTCTTGCGTGTGAAAAATCGATATGCAGCGGGCTCGTGCTGGCGAAAATGTGGTACTACTCGCATACGAAATCGCTATGCATCGGGCATGTGTAGTACCACATTCGTGCATACCCTCGGAAGGAACGCATAGCTTGACTGGCACTTCTTCGGACAAGCCATATAAGCAGTTATAAGCAGTTTCTATCAGATTGGAGGGATTTGATATGAAATACCTGTTATTAACCTTAATTCTATTGGAGATCTTGACAGTTAGTACAGCAACCGACGTAGTGAATCAGTTTTTTGACAATATGTCCTTCACTTATGAACATCAGACTGAAGGTAGTGGATTTTTCAGCACTTATAGGCGTGTTACTGTTAATACAGAACCTGTTTTTGAGAGCCTGTCTCCGGAGAACAAGGTAGGATACTTGATAGGAAAAACCGGAAAAGTAGTGGGATCAGCTTTCACCGCGGGTAGCGGTAGTATAGATAATGAGGGACTTCTCGAAGCACAAAAAGTCTCAGTCTATCGTAGAGATAACACTCTTGTCAGAACCACTGAGAATGGATCAAGTTGCATATCCGGATCTGACGACAACAGAATGTCATACAATCCAACGATAATCGGAATTGGAACTGGCTTCTACAGTAAAAATCCCATCGGGTACTACTCCCAGCTTAGGGAGGATAACTCTATCAAGAACTACCATGCCGGGAATGCAATAATCCATGAGGTCAGATATGCTGATGCTATCGACACTGATCAGCAGTTCAAGGTTGTTGGCAGTTTCTACCAGCCCGACACGTTCTGCATGAACCCGTATTATCCCGCAATTTATTGGGTTACTGGAAACCAAATTGCCACAACGACCGAGTTCAATTTCTCAGAAGATATCACTGGTATGATACATATGAGTGCGAAACGAAGCGACAGGCTTGAGCTAGATACTCCTTTGATGGCTAACTCCAACTATGATGAAGAGAGCTTGTATCGAGGAGAAAACCGTGGCTTAATGCATCGTATGAAGAAGCTTGCGATAGATATCGATGAGGATTATGCAGGGAAATATCACCTCGAGCGAAACATATCCTTTGTATCAAGCCGTAACAACTTCAGACTGGCGAGCTTAAGTACAGATCCTCTTCACTGGGTCTAAACAAGAAATTCAGGGGCGTAATCTACGTCTCTGATTTATCTTTTTCTTTATACGCAGCAAGCAAGCGAGACACGAAGAAGCTTCTTCAGATCTGAGATGCGGTCTTGAGGATGAAATTCCACTGTCATATGTATCCCTCATACTTCGTAGAGTGGTTCTGTACATCTATTTCAAAATGAATTAATAAACTTACCTCCATAATTTCCACCACTTTTTTTGTTTGATTTCCTCCTCTCCTGGCTTCAGCGAGAGCTGCGAGATGCTCTGAGTTAGCTGCGAGATGTGCGACTTCAAAAACGCTATTTCCTCGTCCTTGAGCCGTATGGTCTCCTGAAGATGCTCAATATCACGCTTTGAAAGGAGCAGCTCGGAGCGTGTTGTTTCCAGGTCCTGTGTGACTGATGCTATCTGCTCCTCCAGTGCGCTCAATTTGCGCCTTGCTTGATCCAGTTCTGTACGTGCGGATTCTTCAGACCTCTTTAAGCTCTGGTTCTCCCTCCATAGGTTCTCGTTAGCTGTCCTTAGCTGAGTCACCTCCTGGATCATCTCCTCAGGATCTGCGTATTTCGTGAGCTCTGAAAGGCGCAGGTATGAGCTTACCACTGAGCTGAGCCACTGAGCTCTACTGATTCCTTTTTTCTTCACTTCTGCGTCTATACGTTCAATTGTTGGCTCATCAAAAGGAGCATGGATTCTCTGCATGAGGATCTTCCTCAGGCGCAAAGTGCACCTTAATAGCTCATCCATTTTATAGTCTGATGCAAAATTTGGTTTAATCAAAGTGGACGGCCGGGATATAGGGTTCGGCACAAAACATCCCGGTATGCATCAATGTGCCCAGCCATCCTCGATGATAATGCAGTACTGTGGAGATATGAGCCTAGCGATACAAGTCAGCGCGCAAACATACTCAAAAATTACTATAAAGTGAACCATCAAATTTTATGGTTTTATGGTTTGCTCTCTCTCACCAGCCCACCACCCAAGGTGGTGGTCTTTAAATACTCTCGCTCGATCTCTTCTCCTTCTCCAGACTAACTCTGATCATATTTCTTGACTGAACATCACAGCCAAGATGATCGTTTTTTAGCAGCTATCGTTTTGTTCCTGAAACTATGAACTATGAAATTTCATAGTTTGACTTCATCGATTTACATCAGAAGTCAATCTGATCAGCGTACGTTGTGCATGTCTTGGATCCTTGACGATCTTGAAGCGTGGATCAATCGCAATAAGCCCGCGCAGCTGACAGGCTCTTCGATACGTGACGCCAAGCAGCTTTGCAGCCTGCGCGAAGGTGACCTGCAGGAAGCGGTATCGCTTCATTGCCCGATGGAGCTCGTCGACGCGTTCTCGTGATCTTTCGCCGTAGTTGGGTCTCTCGAGCACTGTGATGCGCCTCCTGTCAGCTGCAATATCGAGCTGGAGATCGATGTACATTTCATCGATCTTGTGAAGGAGCTCAGACTTCACGCTCTCGAGGTCATGCTGAGTGACCAGGGGCAGTAAGGGGATAATCTCATGTCCTGAATCTGAAGGTTCCGCCACCCTGGAAGCCCCCAGGTCCTGGACGTTATCATCAGGGGCGTGCTTAACATGATTCTGCTCAACAGGGATCTCTGCATTCCGGATCGGCCGAGTCGGTGTTCCTCGCTCAGATGCATGTGTTGTCTCGAGCTCCGCGATCCTCCGTTTCAGATCAGCAATTTCAGCAACAAGAGGTGCAATCGCTTGCTGAATCAGCATCTGAAGCTGTGTAGCTGTCAGGACGATAGGCTGCTCATCAGACTGTGCATTACTGACGTATGGGAAATTTGATATACCATCAGATTCAATCTTGACCTCGTTTATCATATTGGGTCAAAACCAGTCAGTGCGCACAAGAGATAAAAACTTTGCCACTGGCTGGATGATAAACGTCTGAGGAGGTCTGGGGCGCTGGTGCTATCAACACCAGCACCTTTCAGCCCTTATTCACTTCTGCATAGCTTCTAAGTCTTCTCAGCATGAGTAATACCCGCATAACACATGAATATTCATGGTCAATTATACCCCGAGGCGTATGTGGTCTTCGCACAGCCTCCATGCAAGCCGCCTTTCGGCTTCGCCGAAGGCGGTTCCGCGGGGACCGCGATCTTTCTGGTCGGCTCCTTGGTGAACACAAAGTCGGGGAACCGCCGTTTGAGCAGCCTTACGACAGTCGATTTCCCGGCGCCGTCGAGGCCCCGAGGGCTACTAGGCGCCGGAGCAGCCGGATGTGTCATTTTTCTGGCCAAAGTTCCACGAGCGGGAATCTATAGGGCCCTCCGTAGGCGTTGAGGTAGAGAAGATCCGACGAATCCGAATACCGTGCCTTTTCATTGTGAAGCCGTATGAGCTCGCGGTAGAGGTCTCGCTGTACGGTCAGCTCTCGCGGTACATTGAGGCATGTGCAGGTGTCCAGCATTGCTACTGTGGCATACGCCATGCCGACGAGTATGCCCTCCATGTACCACGACTCGGCCTCCTCTCGCTTTTCGGGATTGAGGCTTGCGAAATGGTGTCCGGTCGCCTCGGGGAAGATTCGGAACATTGAGTCGTTTTCTCCCTCCCAGGTTACCACCATTTCTAGGGCACCTGAGGTTGAACATAGCATGCACAGGACTCCCAGGCTTATAAGCAACTTCTTCATGTCCTATCACCTCCGATTCGGATTGGTGTAACTACGGCTTTAAACATCAACGGTCCAGACATGGGCGCAGAGCGCGGGTATCTCAACTCGAGAGGTCGAGGATCTGATTTTTGATGAGTGGCTACAATCGGCCCGAGAGCCGACTCACCGACCTCCCCGCCTCTGTCGTGCCTACGAGGCCGGGCAGACTACCTGGCGACCATCGAAGACGGGGGAAATGAGCACGCGGAGACCCTTTTGGCCTCGGAGCATTTATATAGTCCCCCGCGGAGGGGGAGGGGGTGAGATATGATGAATGTAGACATCATGAATGTAGAATACGTCTCAACCCCGTCCCCTGAGTTCCTCGAGCTCGTCGATGAGCTTGGCTGGACAGAGTACAGCCCCGACGAGAAGGGGGGGCGTATGGTTCCGACTGAGGATCGAGCCGCGGCCCAAGTACGAGGGTAAGCCCGAAGACCATGAGGCGATCGCCCATCATATCCTCAATATCGTCCCGATCCGGACGATCCAGACCGAGGGCGTGATGTACTACTACAAGGACGGGAGGTACCGTCCGGGCGCGGAGAAGGTCGTTGAGACAGAGCTCCACCGGGACTTCCGGAAGGTGAGCAGACAGTTCATTGACAGCGTTCTGAATAAGATCCAGGCCAATACTAGCGTCTTCCTGAGTGAGATAGGCGGGCCGTACTTCGATCCCGACCTCAACGTGATCAATATGCGGAACGGTTTGTTCAATTGGCGCACCGATGAGTTCAAGCGGCACACACCTGATTATCCCTCGGTCGTGCAGATCCCTATCAGATACAATCCAGAGGCAGAATGCCCGCGGATCATGAAGATGCTCTCTGAGATCTTGAAGCCCGAGGATGTCACAAAGTTTCTCGAGTTCTCCGCGTACTGTTTGTACAGAGCACACCCGATCCAGAAGATGCTGCTTCTCTTCGGTCCCTCCGGGACCGGGAAGTCGACGCTCATAAAGCTTCTGAGGCATCTCGTGGGCGAGGAGAATTGTGCCGAGGTCCCGATACACAAGATGTACAAAGAGTTCGCGGTCGCGACGATGAGGGGGAAGCTGCTGAATGCCGTGAGCGATCTCTCCTCGCGTGATATCCGAGAGCTTGCGGAGTTCAAGAAGCTCACATCGGGGAGGGATATCGTGGGGGCGCGGCATCTCTATGAAGACTATTTTGTGTTTGTGAACTACGCGAAGACTGTAGTATCTCGATAGTTCCGATAGGGATCCTATAGGATCTAAAGAAAGCCTCATATCTCCACACACTAAATTATATTCATGCGAGCCAGGTGTCTCATTCTGGTCCTGATGCTTGTATCAGCAGCAGAATGCCAGCAGACAGCAGAAGACTGGATCAACAAAGGTACAGATTTTGCTATGGAGGGCAAATTTGAAGACGCACTCAGGTGCTTTGATGAAGCCATCCGGCTGAAACCTGACGATGCAGTGGCATGGAACAACAAAGGCGCTGCTCTCGATGACCTCGGCAGGTACGATGAGGCGTTAGAATGCTTCAACGAATCCATCCGGCTGAAACCTGATTATGTAGAGGCATGGTACAACAAAGGCCTCGCTCTCGCTGGCCTCGGCAGGTACGATGAGGCGTTAGAATGCTTCAACGAGGCTATCAGGCTGAAACCTGATTATGCAGAGGCATGGTACAACAAAGGCCTCGCTCTCGCTGGCCTCGGCAGGTACGAAGAAGCGTTAGAATGCTTCAACGAGGCTATCAGGCTGAAACCTGATTTAGCAGAGGCATGGAACAGCAAAGGCCTCGCTCTCGCTGGCCTCGGCCGGTATGAAGAAGCGTTAGAATGCTTCAACGAGGCTATCAGGCTGAAACCGGATTATGCAGAGGCATGGAACAACAAAGGCGTTGCTCTCTATTACCTCGGCCGGTATGAAGAAGCGTTAGAATGCTTCAACGAATCCATCCGGCTGAAACCTGATTATGTAGAGGCATGGAACAGCAAAGGCGCTGCTCTCGTTGACCTCGGCAGGTACGATGAGGCGTTAGAATGCTTCAACGAGGCTATCAGGCTGAAACCTGATTTAGCAGAGGCATGGTATGGCAAAGGCGTTGCTCTCTATTACCTCGGCCGGTATGAAGAAGCGTTAGAATGCTTCAACGAATCCATCCGGCTGAAACCTGATTATGCAGAGGCATGGTACAACAAAGGCGTTGCTCTCGCTGGCCTCGGCCGGTATGAAGAAGCGTTAGAATGCTTCAACGAATCCATCAGGCTGAAACCTGATTTAGCAGAGGCATGGTACAACAAAGGCCTCGCTCTCTATTACCTCGGCCGGTATGAAGAAGCGTTAGAATGCTACAACGAATCCATCAGGCTGAAACCTGATTATGCAGAGGCATGGAGCAACAAAGGCGTTGCTCTCTATTACCTCGGCCGGTATGAAGAAGCGTTAGAATGCTGCAACGAATCCATCAGGCTGAAACCTGATTTAGCAGTAGCATGGCATGGCAAAGGCGTTGCTCTCTATAAACTCGGCAGGTACGAAGAAGCGTTAGAATGCTTCAACGAATCTATCAGGCTGAAACCTGACGATGCAGAGGCATGGAACAGCAAAGGCGCTGCTCTCGCTGACCTCGGCAGGTACGATGAGGCGTTAGAATGCTACAACGAATCCATCCGGCTGAAACCGGATTATGCAGAGGCATGGAACAACAAAGGCGCTGCTCTCGCTGACCTCGGCAGGTACGATGAGGCGTTAGAATGCTTCAACGAGGCTATCAGGCTGAAACCTGATTATGCAGAGGCATGGTACAACAAAGGCCTCGCTCTCGATGACCTCGGCAGGTACGAAGAAGCGTTAGAATGCTTCAACGAATCCATCCGGCTGAAACCGGATTATGCAGAGGCATGGTACAACAAAGGCCTCGCTCTCGATGACCTCGGCAGGTACGATGAGGCGTTAGAATGCTTCAACGAGGCTATCAGGCTGAAACCGGATTATGCAGAGGCATGGAACAACAAAGGCGTTGCTCTCGCTGGCCTCGGCCGGTATGAAGAAGCGTTAGAATGCTTCAACGAGGCTATCAGGCTGAAACCTGATTTAGCAGTAGCATGGTATGGCAAAGGCGTTGCTCTCTATTACCTCGGCCGGTATGAAGAAGCGTTAGAATGCTACAACGAATCCATCAGGCTGAAACCTGATTTAGCAGAGGCATGGAGCAACAAAGGCGTTGCTCTCGCTGGCCTCGGCCGGTATGAAGAAGCGTTAGAATGCTGCAACGAATCCATCAGGCTGAAACCTGATTTAGCAAATGCATGGTATGGCAAAGGTCTTATTCTTGAGATTTTAGGAAGAGATTCAGAGGCTGCGGCAGCTTATCAGAGAGCACGGGAGCTGGGTGCAATGATCCGTGATCGATGATCACACCAGCTCCATTTTTAAAGATAGATGAGAGAAATCGCGCGGTATGCACACGTTGGACGACGCAACCGGTGGCTTGAAGATATCGATTTTCGTGTTACGTCTGCGGCTGAGAGACGTAACATGTATCGCTCCTGGAAGCAACATCATGCATGCCCTCCGCACCAGTAATCGAGAGCTCGACGTCGGGCACTTCGTGAACCCCTCCAAAATCACCATCCAAAGGTCACTTTTGTAGTTCAACATTGCTAAGTAAAATACTACGGATGTGGTACTACCCAAGGGAGAGCGAGGCCGCAGCAGTGCGATTTTTTGCCATATATGAGATCGAGCCCGAGGGCCTCATCACATCCACAACCGCTGCAGCCAGGCCTTCATCACATCCATCACGCCGAAACGCCCCCCTCTCCAGGACCTCAGGGCTCCAGCACCACCTCCAGGACCCGGCGACAACAGGCAGGGCAGGTATTACACCCCGAGAGAGCACGGAGAAAGAGAGCGTCACCGAGAAGGGGGAGGGGAGCAGTTGCTCGGTATGGCGGGGCAGTCATTGCTCGAGATGAGCAACGGGAAAGGCCCCGTAAAATCGCTTTTGCGGGCGGTTTCGGTGCAACCCCACGCCCCCACTCCCAATGCCGCTGGTGAAAGTGGCCTGTAAAGCGATTTTACGAGGTCGTCCCCCCTCCCTCCACACACCGCCGCAGTGCTCTGCTGGTTAGGGCTCTGGGGCAGGAGAGAGCCTGATATCGCTGAGCCGTGGACGCGTCGGATCGAGGCCGCCCGATTCTACGAACTCCTCCAGCATTTGCTTTATCCTCGCCCGCAGCTCCTCGATTGTCAGATCAGGCCTCAGGGCGAGGGGGTCATTATCAGGCCCGGACACCTCTATCGAGTTGAGACTGCGCCACTTGTCGGGGTGATCTCTCGGCAAAAATCGAGTGCGGTTAACGAGGAAGAAGATCTGAGCTTTTACGTTCCCGTTTCTGCCGGCTTCGTACAGCGCATCAGCGATTATCTCCACCCTGGCCATCATCACGCTTTTTACCCTTGCATCGAATTGCGGATGGCGTCTTCTATACTCATCGAAGTACGATACGGACACACCGGCGGCCTCGCACGCCTGCTTGATGGTACACCCGTTCCCGAGCATCTCCAGTATCTTCTCCCTCGTCCCCCTCGATAGCTTCGAGTACCGCCGCTTCTTCGCCGACGTCTGCTTGAGCCGCACAGTGAAGCCTGCGGCCCTCAGACGCTCTATCTCGTCATCGCTCACGTCGTCCAGGCCTATCTCGACGTGTCCATCGTGCGATTTCAACACGAGTACGGGCTTCAACGCCTCGCCGCCCTCGTCCGGCTCACTTTCATCTGTCCGCTTCATCTTTTCACCCTATGATATGCCACTATGAACACTGCGCAGTTTCGGTAAATATATACACCACTGAGTGATCAATCGGATGCATCGTTACAATTTTCCGCACATTTATGATGATATATGCACACGTATTTTACACTTCACACTTCGCATATCTCCCCTCGGGATTGCCGCCTCCTCAGGCCCTCCATCTCCACCTCCAGCTCATCCAGTGCCTCCAGATCTAGCTCCACCACCAGCTCCAGGCCTGACAGAGGGGTATAGAGGACAAACCAGTATCGTCGGATGGCCGTGCTAATCGTTCCCGTGGAGCTCCCCTCGGCTCGGCGGTGGTAGTACCACATTTCCGAGAGAGTGAGATAACATGTAGTACTACTCATGAGAGGCGCAGCAGTGCGGTTTTGCGCGTCTGCGTTTTACACCCAAGGGAGACGTCCGATTTGTCCACCCTGGACAAAACCGGTCAATTTTGGACAACGGCTAAGGGGCGAGGGGTGGACGATATGAGAGGGAGAGGGTCACGTGACCGCCTCTTATCTCATCTCGTATCACCCCAACAGCGGGGAAAACACCCAGTGCTCACCGTCGAGGGGCTCTTTTTCGTCTTCCCCCTGTTTCGCACAAGCCCTAGGCCCAGCGCCTGAGCCTTCATCTTCCTGGCCTTCTCGAGCGCCCTCTCCCGCGTGATCTTGTTGCAGCTCCCCAGGTATACCGTCCTGATCTTCGCGCCCTCCCTCCAGGATGCTATCCATCTGTAGTACGTCCTCTTGCCCTTCCGGAGGGCCACCTTCCGCACGCTCAGGTCCTCGAGCCGAGCCTGCTTCTCCAGGAGCTCCGCCCTCGCTCGGTACTCCGCCGCGGTTTGAAGCCTCAGGTTCGCCGCTGGTTGCATCTTATCGATCTTCTGCAGGATCGCCGCCTCCCCCTCGAACCTCTCAGCCTCGGCTTTTAGCTGCCGCGCCCTGCGCCTGGATGGGGTCAAGTACACCAGACCACAAATGATGGATAGCTGTGCTCAGTAGCGAAAAATCATATGTGATGAAGCATATTACTGTACAGTGACTCCCATGAATGGCAAAAACCTCTTTCAGACACACTGGCCCCATATATCGAGGACCTGGATGATATAACCAGCCTCCGCCATACGGAGGGTTCAGAAATCAAAGATCTTACTGGATTAGAGACTTGAATGGTTTCTCTCATGAGAGGATGGTGACTGGCGTACACATCAAACCTGCCAGCATCCGCCTATTGCATTTACTTCCAGAACCTCCACCACTTTCTCTTTTCCATCTCTGCTTCGTCTGGTGGGAGTGCGGGTGGGAGCTTCTGAGTCAGCTGGTGGATTGTGGCTCGGAGAAATCCAATTTCATCATCTTTAACTTTGATGGCGTTAATGTAGCTCTCAAGTTTGACCTGCTGAATTTCGGCATCGGCAATGGCCTTCTCAGCATCTTTTCTTACAGTATTCAGCTCGGATTCGAGTTCTGTGTTCCTGGACTTGGCTTCATCCAGCTCCCTTTTGAGCGCGGATACTTCAGCTCGAAGCCTCCTGATCTCCTCCCACATTTGATTCGACTTCTCGAGATTAACGCGAAGGTGCTCCAGTTCAACGCGTTTCATCTCAAGTTCACCGTCTTTCACCGCGAGAGCCTCTTTAAGATTCGATATCTCTCGAGCCTTTTCGCCCAGAGCGGTACGCAGGTTCACCGTTTCAGCGCGGAGGATTTCCAGCTCATCACGCAAGTGAGACACTTCGAGGTGATCCTGTTCACCGGCGCGGTGAAGATATGCCTCAATCGCCATCCGTATCCAGTGAGCACGGCTCACCCCGGCTTCACCGGCCGCCTTGTCTATTTGGTGAACAATCGCATCATCCACCAGACCATAAACTCGCTGCATAATTCACCTTTACCGGTGAATGTATTCACCTCTTTTGGTCAGATGTTGTGAACAGGCGGTGAACAGATGGTGAACAAATGCACTCTGTTTCTGCCATAAGTTCGTGATAAACAACTGAAGACACAAGTATGTATAAGTCGCTAGATCGATAAGAGCGATTCAAGCATGCCATCGATGCGATCGATGCGGCACCGGAGCGTATCACCGAAGAAGAATATAGTTTCGAGACGACCACAGTCTCAAAAATTACTATAAAGTAACTATGAAATTTCATAGTTCATAGTTTTGCTCTCTCTCACCAGCCCACCACCCAAGGTGGTGGTCTTTAAATACTCTCGCTCGATCTCTTCTCCTTCTCCAGACTAACTCTGATCATATTTCTTGGCTGAACCTCACAGCCAAGATGATCGTTTTTTAGCAGCTATCGTTTTGTTCCTGAAACTATGAACTATGAAATTTCATAGTTTGACTTCATCGATTTACATCAGAAGT
>Ga0209720_1002307_pt1 | contig 14392 bp, 17 predicted proteins | sample AD_JPNMR3_MetaG_FD_184426 | JGI IMG/M metagenome (GOLD analysis project Ga0209720, IMG submission 184426) | Active sludge microbial communities of municipal wastewater-treating anaerobic digesters from Japan - AD_JPNMR3_MetaG (SPAdes) (version 2) | ecosystem: Engineered > Bioreactor > Anaerobic...
CGACTGAGCCTGAAACTTGGTCAAGCCTGCCTCCAAAGCGGTTACACCATATATTACGCCAAAGGGCATCACTGCAATCAGCAAAGGCAACTCGTCGCGAGCCCCTCTAAGAAAGGTCCGTAACCTCACCGGTCGATCACTCCTCATTATTAACGTCTTTGGGCTTTGACCATAAATTGTAATTAGAGTAACCTGGATTAGCAACATCTTATTCTTGTCGATCAAAGCCGGCGTTTCATGGAAATTTTAGCAAACCCTGTTGACTATTCTTCGAAGCTGTGATAACTTTCCTATTGCCGCTTAGTGATAAAGGCAGTGAGCGCCCGTAGCTCAGTGGACAGAGCGGCGGACTTCGGATCCGTTGGTCGCGGGTTCAAATCCTGCCGGGCGCGCCATCAAGGGTTGTTACGTTTGTGGGCCGTTAGCTCAATTGGCAGAGCACGGGACTCTTAATCCTGGGGTTACAGGTTCAACTCCTGTACGGCCCACCAGAAATTAGTTCCCGACGGCCTTCTTGGCATGTCGGGATTTTTTTTATGTTGAGTTAGGAGCGTTGGACTGGATTTTATGCTGTATTCTGCTAGCTCCATAAATTGCCTCTTTTTATAAACTGCAGGGCTTCCCTCCTTTCAATTTTTCTCTTTTTTAAGAGTTTAAGCTCGCATTCTTTTTGCGTCGGTAATATGCTCTTTTTGCCCCCTTTTTGCCACATTGTGGGCAAAAATTGAATTTCCCCTCGACAGGCTTCTTTAAAGCTCGAACGTAAACATCACCGCAACCGTCGCAAACGTAAATCCCACGCATGGCCGTCATGGCCTGTGCCAACTGCAGCCAGGCAGCACGAATAAATCCCAAATCAGAGACAATTCGAAGTTTCAAGTTTTGCGGGTCAATTGAAAAGCCTACTTCACTTAACCTTCTTTCAACAAACCTGCAAAGAAACATTTTTTTAATAAACTTCTTTTCTTCAGCCGATGCGGTGTCAGCAAATTTAAGCTTGACCACCAAGCCCAAAGTGGCCCAGTCGCTTGGGTCTTCCTCTTTTTCGAGCTTAAGGCAGGTGTAAATTGACAGGGCAGCCTTGGCACGCTTGGCCTCTCTCACAAAAAATGAAACATCTTCGGCAGGCACCCAGCTGCACCAACAAAAACCCAAGGAAACGTCGCCGTGTAAAGGGCCAACGGGATGGATGAAAGAAACAATTTCAACGCCCGTCATTCCCGCCAAGTCGGGGTTATGGGTGCTGTGCGAGACACAAACCCATAAAGGCCCCCATTTTTTGACGAACTTTAAAACCTTGTTGGGTGTGGCGTTGGCCAACTTTACAAAGTCATCTAAAAGCTTGTCGGTGCTTTCTTTATATGCCCAGCCAAGTTTCTTTAACTCCTCAAAGTTGAGTTGCTGTATTGAAACCGTCGAGGGCCAATTTTGGGGCACGGGGTAGAAAATATAAGGTTTTCCCTCCACAAACTCGAGCTTGGCATCGGGGGGTACCAAAATACCCCCTCTTGCACCCACGGGGCTTGCGAGCCGTCCCTCGTCGTCGAAAAGTCCTGCTTCCCCAAAGCCCACATCTTCTGCCGTCTTAAACTCCCCCTTTTTGGAACTAATTGGGACCGTACCGCCTTGATTGTGTTTGCTTTAAATTTTACCCTTATTTTGGAGGCTGTCAACAGCCAAAAAAATAGGAGGTGAAAACGATGCAAACAGAAATAGCAAAAGTAATGAGCATTAAAGGCATTACCAACAAATCGTTGGCCAGGTCCCTTGGCGTTACGGATGTCGCAATATGCGAATGGAAAAGGGGAAGGGTTTGTGTCCCACAAGGCCGAAGGAAACAGCTTGCCGATGCCTTGGGCGTAAAGGTCGACGACATTTTGGACGACCGAGGGTTAGCAAAGCTCGTTGAGGAGGCAAGCTTGCAATGAGTCTCCACAAGGTCGAAATAGCTTCGCAAAATAAGACGGTCGGCATTGAGTTAACCAACGAGGGCGACAAGGTCGTGGCTGTTAGGCGGGCATTGCCCAACCATATGCTTAAAAAACCGCCTGCATGGGCATTCTCCGAGGAAGTAATAGAGTTTTTTCGAGACCGTGGCGTCGAAGAAATAAAGATTATTTGTAACAACATGCTTTATAGCTGCAAGCTGAGCGATTTTCTAAAATTGGCCGTCAAGTTTGCAAGGGGCTTCGGCCCGCAAAGGCATCTCCCCTTACGTTACTGGACGACGACAAAGCTTGAAACGCCAAGGCCAAAGGAAAAGCAATTGAATTTGTTCGCCTAGGGGTCGGCCATTTGGCCCGCCCCTTCTTTTAAAGGGAGGTGTACCATGAACAATACACCACGCATTGGAGTCTTTCCCTGCAAGCTGTGGAGGGAGGCGTCAAAGGAGCTTGACCTAGAGACGTTGTGCGTCTTGGCCTACCTTTGGACCTGCCCGCATCGAAAAATCGAAGGTTTGTTTGAACTGCCCCTAGGCTACGTGGCAAGCGACTTGAACATTCCTGTTGCCGTCGCAGAAGAAAAAATAAAGCTGCTGGAAGAGAAAGGCTTTGTCGCTTACGAAGATGAGGTTGTTTTTATTAAAGGCTACATGGGCGTTCAAAACAAGCTTCAAGGTAAGGTACCTAATGACACAATAAAGGGCATCATAAACAATCTGACGGAGCTTAAGCCTTCAAAGAAACTTTTAGAGCTTTGGGCCAATGAGGCAAAAAACATCCCCCAACTTTGGCAGGGACTTACAGAAAACGGCCTCAAAATAGAAGAAATCAGTCCAGGACTGGATTCTGAGTACATACTCAATAAGTACTCAGTAAGTACCGAGTACGTTCGGAGTGGAAGTGGAAGTGGAAGTGGAATTGGAAGTGGAAATGGAAGTTACAAAGGCTCATCTGTCGATGAGCGTACGCCTGCTTCAAATATTTTAAACATTCAAAAACACAACGAAAAATGCATAAATACGCTTTTAGAGCAAGGACTAATCAGCAAAGACCTTGCATGCAGAGCACAAAGATTTGTCCCAACCACTACGGCAGCGTTGTCTAAAGAAAAGTGGCTTGAAGAGATTAATAAGCTTGCATACATCCCAGCGGATGTGTACAATCACTTCGACTGCAACGTGGAGCTTGACGAACTCGACCAATTAATAGACCGCTTTTTTGAGATTGATTTTGACAGCAACGACAAAGGCATTTGTTTGTTTAACGACGAGAAAGTCAAACAACGCCTCGCCTACAGGGTAGGTATTACCTAACCATTACTTGCAACGGAAATTCCACGGCTTGCCGTGAAAAGGTATTACCCAGTAACGGAAATAAAAGTTAAGGAGGCCAAGCATGCGAAATCTGCGTCGCAAGAAGTTGGAGGGTTTGTTTTACAGTTACCCCCGCAACAAAAAGGCCTTGCAATTTAAGCAAGAAAAGATTGAGTCATTGACAAGCTCCGTACCGTCGGGTTGGAAACTCGAGGTTTTACGCAATAAGACCCATGCAGAACCCGACGAATATATGGTCAACAGGGTTAGCCTGTTAGAAAAGGTCGAGGAAGAATTTAAAGAGTTACAAGAACGAGTTGAGTTAGTGGAGACGTTATTGTCCCTGCTAAATGATGACTTTAAGGAATTCGTAAAACTGAAATACTTTGAAAACAAACGATGGGATGTAGTAGCCGATGAGCTTTGCATCGGCGTTAGGACCGCTTTCCGTTGGAGAGACCGCATTCTTGAAATTTGCAGCCCCTTTTTGACGCTCTAGGATGCCCTATATTCAATTTGAAAACGTTGGGTAAGTGTTTTATACCTGCAAAACAAGTTTGATGCCTTGTAGGGCCTATAAATCGCCTTGTAGGCGAAGGAGGAGCATAGATGAGCAACGACGAAAGAATAATCTGTCCCAAATGCGGACGGGATTTAGGGCCAATACAACCGTTAGAGCATACACTCACGCTTTGCAAAGCTTGCCGTTTGTGGGTAAACAACGAGGGCAAAAAACAGGGGCACCGTGGGGCACCGTGGGGGTTCACGGGTCCTTCCAGAGACAAAAAGCCTTGCGAGGCTTGCGACCCCCAAACAAAAGTTAGGTACGACAAACAAAAATCTCGCTTTCTTGGGAGGTAAGGTTAAGTGAAAGAAGAGCAAGAATTTATAAAAGACATTCAAGAACTAAAAAATCGCATGGTCAATGCCCAAGAACTTGCCAACTTGTTGGCCTGCACTACGCAATATGTTTATTTGTTGGCCAAGCAAGGCATTTTGGTCAAAGAAGGCCCTTCACAATTTCCGTTAGCTGAAAATATTCAAAAATACCTGCAATACTTGTTGAAAAGTGAGAAGGGGAGCGACAAAGTGTTGTATTGGTCGGAAAAGGCCAAACACGAACGGGCATTGCGTCAAATGAGCGAACTAAGGCTTAAAAAGCTGCACGACAAACTACACGACGCCGAGGCCGTGGAGGTCATAATGAACGACATGATGGCCTTTTTTAGGAAAAGGACCTTGGCCATTGCTGACGAGACGCCCTCCAAGCTCGTCGGCATAAAAAACCCTGCCGAAATCTGCGACATCCTCACTGATGCCGTAAAGGAGGCCTTAAGCGACATGAGCAATTACGAGTTTCAAGAGGAGGTATGAGACATCCTTTTTGAAAACTTAAGGGCCTCCTGGAGGCTCCTAAGAGGCCCTTTTCGCAAGAATGGTTTGCTAAGCTTCTTCTACAGGCTCACCAGGAAAAGCTTCTTCAAACTCCACCTCCTTTTCGGGTAACCGCTCGTAAAGGTAGATGGCTTCGTCCTTTGTAAGCGGTTCTATTCTGTCCCTCTCGCCTTGCCACAACGTAAGGTGCACAGCAAAGTAACGCCCGTTAGGAGTCTTGTAAAGGTAAGTATTACGGCCGTTGCGTTCCATGTTATGCCCGTCCCAATAACAATCATGAGCTATTATTTGAGCTTTTTCCGTGTCGTACCTAACACCGCCTATGACTGCTTTCATTTTTCCTGGTTCCATCTTTGCTTCCTCCTTTTATTTTTTTTGATGCTTTATGTGCCTTACCTGACTCGTTTTTTATTGCCTATGAACTTCTTTATTGGCGATGCCGTGTCGTGGGCCTCACGAATGTCGGACTCGGCAAGGGCGATGTAAAGCTTCGTGGTCTCTAAGTTTGAATGCCCCATCATGGCTTGCAGTGCAAAGGGGTGCATGCCGTTACGCAGGAAATGAAGTGCTGCATCATGACGAAGGTCGTAGGGCGAAAGACGCTTAAGGCCAAGTTTGGGTGCGTAGACCTTTTTAAGTCTCTGCCTCCAACCAGAGACGGTCAGCCTGTCTCCTTCGTAATTGGCAAAGATTAATTTCGTTTCCCATTCCCTCGGCCTTGAGGTAATTAACGCCTGCAACGCCTTGGCCGTCTCAAGGGAAAAAGGAAGAGTACGACTCTTGCGTGTTTTTGAGACGGAGGCCCGAACTAAAACGACCATCTCTTTGAGGTTGACGTCGTCAACGGTTAGGGCCAAAGCTTCGCTAGGCCTAATGGCCGTGTCGATGGAAAGGCACAATAGGGCGTAGTCCCGCTTTCCGCAGTAAGTTGTCTTGTCTGGTAGCTTTAAGAGCTTCGTCAAGATTTCCGCCGAATGCTGCACAATCCTCGGCTCGGCCTTTCTGGTTTTTATTCCTTCAAGGGGGTTTCGGGTGTAAGCCCCTTCATTTACCAGCCAGGAAAAGAAGGACTTGAGGTACCTCAATCTTATGTTGAAGGTTGCAGGTGCGATGTTGTCTTGGCCGAGGAAGGACAAAACGGCAATCCTTGCCTTGCTTGGGTCGGACGGGTTCCAGGCATCGGGGTATAGGCCAAAAAACCTCGAGACATGGTAACGGTAGTCGTCAATCGTTCCGACCGCAAGCCCCTCGGCTTTCTTAAAAAGCAAAAAGGCTTCCAATGCATCTTGCCACGAAGAAAAAACCTCCCTGAATAAAACCACACGACTCGTTTGGTTCATAACTTCGCCTTGCAGTTTTACGAAAAGGGCAAATTTAGGAGCGTTGGATTTTGGCAATTTTGCTGTGATTTGCCGAAAACATGTTGATTAAGAACCCGCATGTGTGCTAATATTAAGGTTTAGCATTTTCAATTGGCAGAGCACGGGACTCTTAATCCTGGGGTTACAGGTTCAACTCCTGTACGGCCCACCATTTTAAAAAACATAGATACGATCAGCATTCTTGGCTCTTACTATCAACGAGCGAATGAGAACAAAAAAGCACTAGTCCTGTTGCCATGAATAACGTGTATAAACACTCCCTCGCCCCGGCACGAGGCGAAAGGGAGTGTTTTTATGACTGTAATACCCTTCAGGAAAGACGTCTCATGGCAAGAGGCAGCAGATGAATTTATATACTTCAAGATGGCCGAGGGTAGGGCAGAGCAGACTATTCAAGACTACAAAGAGCATCTGCCGCGTTTCTTCAAACGTTTTCCCGATGCTTTTGACCCGCAAAAGGCGCGAAAATGTGTGCTTGAGTACATGTCAGACAAAATTAAGCCGGCTACTTACAACCTGCGCCTTGCCTACCTGCGCTGCTTTTTCTCCTGGTGCGTGAAAGAAGGCATACTGCCCTCAGACCCGACAGAAGGCCTCAAAAAGAAAAAAGACGAAGGACGTATCGTCTCGATCGAAGATGACGTCTTAAAACGGCTCCTGGAGCTGCCTGACAAGGGCACGTTTACAGGCCTTCGAGATTACGCGCTCATGCTCCTTACCATGGACACCGGCATAAGACCGGGCGAGGCTTTATCTTTAATTCCACTGGATATAAACGTCCGCTCGAGGGAAGTTTACGTCAGGGCGGAGGTCGCAAAGACGCGCACACGCCGTACCTTGCCGATATCGCCAGCCACGGCCAAGGCGATATCGAAGCTCCTGTCGGCCCGCCATCCGGGATGGGAGGAAGATGTGCCAGTATTTTGTTCCCAAGACGGCACAAGGCTACAAAGATCGTCCTGGTCCCACAGGATAGACGAATATGCAAAACGGTTAGGAGAGCATATAAGATCTTACGACCTGCGACATGCCTTTGCCCTTTCCTACCTGCGAAACGGCGGAAATACGCTGTCTTTACAACGCATCATGGGACATACTGACCTTACGATGACTAAACGTTATGTCGCTTACACCTTAGGCGACATAAAAGAGCAACACGCCCATGCCTCGCCGGTGAACAAGCTGGTGCCGGTGAGGAAGAGGGTGGGGAGAGTGAAGTGACAAGTGCGTGTACCGAGATTCCATGTATAATAAAAATGGGATTGCTGAAAAGTGTGGGTCTTCCTGCTGCATTGCACTATAATAACGTAATTACGAACTTGCGATATTAATGAGAATATGAGAGTATAAAACAATAGAGCCTGCTTCCCAACTTGAACCTTTGTGCCAAACTCATCTCCAGGGAAGCTGTAAACTGCAAGTTTTTACCCAAAGATGAAGTAATTCTTTAGCCCTTATAGGGCTATTGCTTCAATATTTTGTCCAGTTTCAATGAAGATTGCTTTAGCTTCACCGGCTTTATGAACCTTATCAAATCCATACCGCCAAAGCTTTAAGATGTTATGCACGGTGCATATCAACTTCCATTCACATATGCAGGCATTAAACCCTCGTCTCATGAAGCGGTCAAAGCCAAGCACCTCTTTTATATGCCCAAACACCGGCTCGACCGTTATGCTTCTTTTTCTGTATAGCTTTTTGCCCTCTTTCATATGAAGCCTGTATTCCATGAGGGAGATGGGAGTTAAAGGCATGGGCATGATGTTGCCCCCATCTTCGTCTTTCCTGTGGTTTTTGTATTCCTTGCTCACCGCCAAAAGCACGTCGGGGTCATCCGTTTTAAGGCCTTTTACGTTTTTGCTGCTGAAGTATCCTGCATCCCCAAGGAGGGTCTTTACTTTCAAGCTATCGTCCACTTCATGTAGGTTTTCCTTAAAAGCTTCTATCATGGGCCTTAGCTGTCTTCTGTCGTTGCATTCCTGCGTAACTTCTGCCGCTATTATCACCTGATCCTCAGATACCACCGCTTGAGCGTTGTAGCCCTGAAGGTAGCAGGTGTTAGTTCTCATGATCCCGCTTTCGAGGTCAGTTAAGTTGACCTTTGCCTTTTGTCTTATCCTTTCTTCGGCCTCTTCCGCCCTTAAGAACTTTCGACCTCGCCTTTTGCTGCCCGTACTTTCTTGCCTTTCCCTTACTTCTATCTTCTCCTTGTGGCTTTCAAGCTTTTTTCTTTCACTCGCAAGGATTTCCTTGAACTCCTGCAATTTACGCAGCCTTTCTTCCTGGGCAATAAGCTCATCTTTGTGCCCTTCGGGTCCGTATAGTTCGTTTTCCTTTGAGTCGGTCTCTTCGGATTCCTTTAGGTATCTTGCTATCTCCTCTTCGATCCAGCTTTCGCTCCTGTTTTTCAAAGGCGAAGCGTTGGATGCCACCTTGGTCCCGTCTATAGATGCCGTATTTAAGTTTAAAAGCCCATATCTGTAGCAGAAGCTTAAGACCTGAGTCATGAGCGATGCCAGTTGAGTTTCGAAGTTTTCCCTCAAAGCGGCTTATGATCACATGGTCGGGTTTTAGGTTGCAGGATATAACTCGAAAGGGCACGCCTTCCATACACAACCTTTCGATCTCTCTACTGGACCTCACCTTATTGCAGTAGGCATAAAGATATAGTGCTACAATCATCTTTGGGTCGTAGGCAGCCCTTCCTTCTCCTCTTTCGTTGTATTCCCTGTAGAAATCGCTTAAGTCCATCTGGGAGACCAGGTCAATTACGAATCAAACCAAGTGTCCTTGAGGAAGCCAGTCGCGCATGTCGGGCGGTAGAAGGTATAATTGATTTACGTTGTAGGGCTTGAAGTTATATGCCAATTTATTTCACCTCTACTATCTTTGCTTGGATAGCTTAATTTGATCTTTAATTTAATGTCTGTGACTGCTTTATTTTACTGCATTTCGACCTTGGTGGGGCGAGTTGTGAAACAGGCTCAATACTAAAGACAATTCATTGTCCAAAATGTCATTTCAGCAGTAAGAAGGAACTATTATTACCCTAAAGCATTCCAGGATGATCTTATATAGAAAAAGAAGTGCCTGAAAGATCCAATATTATTGACGCAGAAAACTACCACTAATATGTAAAAACAATTTTTCTTTATGATAAGTTTAACTAGTTATTTAAATTTTCGGTACAGGCTTTTCGGCAATTTGCAAGATCGATGTGGGCGATTTATCATAAAACAACATTTACTAAGGCTGAGGGGTTAAGCTTCATCCAATTCATTTACACCAAAAGGAGGGATATTTTTGAACGAAAAAAACGAAAAAGAGGTAATCGAAAGAGCGACAGCAGATGCTTTTATCGAATTATACAATCGTAAAATGGGAACATCCTTTTCGATTATCGATCATTCAGATGCACCGGACATAAGATGTGTTGCCCCTGAGGGAAATACTTTAAATTTAGAAATTACCTTGACTGAAGATAGGAATAAAGACATTGCTGCATTACTTGGGAGGTCCGATCATAGAAGTCTTGAGAATCTGAGAAAAGAGATTAAAGAGGGCAAACCAAATCTTCGTGTATCCTGCCTTCGAGAAAATGTTATCGATCAGCTTATAGACAGGATATTGCACAAGCTGAAGAAAGATTATGGTCCAAATGTAGCTCTTGTCATCCGAGATACATCACCGCTTGATTGGCCATGGGATTCGGAACTTGTGAATATAAGGTGTAGACTCAAATCGCAGATGAAAAGAAATCCATTTGATAAGGGCATTTGGATCATATCATATGAAAAAGATAAAATTTATCAAATTGTTTGATGAAAGGAAACAAACTTAAACTATCAACTTTACAATAACCATGTGCAGATTGTTTATATTTTTAAACTTAATAATGTGTATGTACACGAATTAACCAAGCACAGCTGCAATAAAACCTTAGTTGAATCAATGGTATGCTTACGGATAGCCGTAGTTATAACTGGCCATGGGCCTATGGAATTTGTCAATTTAAAGGGCAATGTCATAGAGAAATTCGTTTAAATAAAAGAAAAAGGGAGGGTGTAATATAATATGAAAAAATGCATGCGGTTTATGTTTCTAGTAAGTATTTTAGTTGGTTTTCTTTTTCAATCAGCTGCTCTAGCCTTGGAGCCAATGACTCTACATTGGGTCCTTTCGGAATGGAAACATAAAGAGGGCTCAGATAATAAAGCCGAAGTAAAAGTATCATCTGAGGGTCTTGCCATTTCAGTTAGAGTGAAAAATTATTGCAACGTAGTGTGGCAAGATTTACCATCTAAAGCACGATACCTTAGTGATTTTACTATAACTGCAGAAGTTATAGAATTTAGGAGTGGAAAATATGGAATAGGATTGGGCAACGGTAAAAGTGATCTTGTTTTTCAAATATCACAATCAGAGGCAGAGTTAAGGCATACTGGAGGGGAAAAAGTCGTCTATATAAAGAGCAAAAAGATTGATCCAGTTTCTTTTCCGGCTAAAATAAGTCTTCATTACAATATAGAATCTGGTGAACTTATCGGTTCGATAGACGGAAAAGAGATAATTCGAGGTAACGTTGAGGAAAAAACTAACATTCCAAAAATTTCATCTATATCGGTTGCCTCACTTTGGGGATGTTCGCTATGGAATAGTCAATCTGGCCAGGTCACTTTTTCCTCTCTTAATGTAGAAGCAAGGTGATTTATATGTTATCACGAAGGAAATTATGGGTTTTAATTACCGCTATAGTCCTACTAGTTACGACAATCGATGTGTCTGAGACATGTGCTTATTTGAAAGATACATGGGATTTAAAACTAGAAGATCCCTTTAAGACCGAATCAGTTGTCGGTAAACCAGTAGAAGATGGCTACGAATTTATGCTTCTTAAAAGATATTATTCTTTCTTTTACTATTTCAACATCTCACAAGATGTCGGTTTGGGCTCAAAAGTTTTTGTCGAAACACATGTTTTAGAAGCTCAAAACACAGCAGTAGGCGTTGGCTTGGGCAACGACAGGCAAGGTTATGTCCTTGAAATTTTCCCTTCTGGAAAAGTAGAACTTAATTACTGGGAGAGATTTCCAAGCAAACAAATGGATAATTGGGATGTGAGTTATTGGAAAGTATGGGAGGAAAAAATCAAGCCACCAACTTTCCCTTTAAAACTTCGTTGTGAATATGAGGGTATTCCTGCTCAAATCAAAGGATTCATCAATGGAGAAATGTTTGTAACTCTTGATCTCGAAAAAAATCCAGTTGGCAGTGTTCCAAGAATAATCGACAAATGCGGAGTTAAAGTCGCTAGTGTAAATGAAAAACCACCTTATAAAGCGATTTTTTCGATTCTTAATGTCGGGGGCAACCTCGAATAATTATTTAGCTCAACAAAAAATGAACATTCTTACAATAATGAAAAGGAGTAGGAGTGAAAAACGAAATTCAATTTTATTTTACAAAAAAAATTATTCTGCCTCGTTCGCGTTTTTGCACACCAACCCCAGCTCTTTGAGCCTTATCTCCATGGCCTGCATGGAGACCAAATAGCGGCGTGCAAGGGCCCTTGGGCTGTATCTGTGTGCCTCGCGAGCTAGAAGCTTTTTGTGGTATTAAAATATTAAAACTCGAAGGCAAATATATCGGCCCCACCTTCCTGCAAGGCTGTGGGAGAGGTGCCGGTAACGACAAATTTGATCGGCCCTCCGGGGTGGCCTTCTTATATTTTGGTGCAAGAAGCCACCGCAAAGGGCCGAGTAAATTTGCATTTCAATAGGGAAAGTATCAATTTTCTTTTTCTTCGGGAACAGCCTTGAGTTCTTTATGAAGCATCGTGTATATGCCTCTTGACTTCTTCCGCGACTTGTAAATAATCTCCTCGAGTTTCTTAGATGCTTCGACTTCTTTTAGCAGCATCTCAATGAAATTATTGAGCTCGTAATCTGTAGGTTCTTCTTTTGCCCAAGATATCATGAAGTCAAACTGAGTCCCGTGTCTGACGAGCCTTCCGGGCAGGCCGTAGTGTTTATTTTCGCCGAGGAGGATGCCGTAACGCAGGTAAGGATGAACCTGACGGTGACTCATTGCTTTATGGCTGTACGTTATGGCGTCGTGAGTCGTTACCTGACCGTTTTTCTTGGTCTCCACCACGACCCTCGGAATCCATTTGTCCTGCTCACAAATTTCGACTATCAAAAGGTCGGTTTCATATTCCATTGACTCCGTATGATGTGGGGACGTGCCTTTATATGACTTGATCTCGTAAGCGTAAGGAAGCTTATAACCGGCACGAACGGAAAGGTTGTATTCGGAGCGTTTTAAGCCTTCCTCGATGGCAGGCGCCACGATGTCTTTAACCCAACGCACTTCTTTCATTTTTCTAGGCCTCCGCTGGCAAACAAAGGTAGTGACTTACCTAGATCCTTTTTCTTGGACTTCCTCAAGCAAGCCTTCAACATAGAGTGCCCCATCTGCCTTTAAGTATAAATGATGTATCTTTTGTTGGTCTACAGTATCAGTAATCCATCCCTTTTCTTTTGCTGCTTCAATAGCATTTAGGATATCTAGTTTTTTAAGCCCCGCATCACGTTGTAAAGTTTCAATATCGACTGTATTTGTGCCGCTTTTCCTCAAGTTCCTTAGTTTGTAAATAGCTGTTAAGACCTTATCGAAGTTTTGTTTCTCTTTGGTTTCCGTTTTCTTTTTATAAAACCTGTCTATCAGGTCAAATAAGAATTTAATATCATCAAGCATTATATCCTCCACCTTATCTAATTTTTTGTATAAACCAATTGTATCACTTACAAAATCAAGTACATGCTGGCTGGATATGCCTAAAGTTGCTACGGTATCATTACCTCACCCTCTTGTTCTTCCCTATCAATCTTCTCACCGGCGATGCCTTTTCCTGCGCCTCGCGGATGTCGGCTTCAACAAGGACAAGACAGCATTTGCATAAGTTCCTTGATAGGGCTGGAAAACTATACCAAAACTTTGAGCTACCTTTTTTAGTGTTTGACTTTTGAAACATACTTATTATAATGTATGTCGATGCTATAAAATATTCAGTCCGTTGCTGGCGGTGAGAGACAAACGGAATCATGGCAAATAGAGGTCTGAAATGAACAACTACTGCAAAAGTGTAGTGTTCAGGCGGGACTCTTAATCCTGGGGTTACAGGTTTAACTCCTGTACGGCCCACCATTTTTAAGGATACAGTAAATATTACATAAATAAACTCCCTTGTTACCTTGATCGATGACAAGGGAGTTTTGCTGTTGTTTCGTGGCCTTAGTCGCAATGCCAGCCTTTGAGGCATTTCAAGCTAGTTGGCATTGACTTTCAAATTGAGAGCATGATAATATACGCTAGCAACATGAAACATAGACTATGTTGCATGCGACGAGGGTCGCGCGAAGTGATGTCGCAGGGAACTTTTAAGTCGTGGTAGGGTTATCGAGCCTGATGCAGCGATAACGAAAAGCCCTGCCGTTAGTGTTGACTTGAAGGGCGAGAGTGGTGGAATGGTAGACACGCGGGACTTAGGATCCCGTGGCCTCGGCCGTGTGGGTTCAAATCCCACCTCTCGCACCATTGGAACATAAGTGCGACCTCGGTGTTAAAATATACACCGAGGCTTTTTCATGTTGAAGAAAGGAGTTTGGGTGGCCATGAAGACTGAGCTAGTGTCCCAAGAAAAGAACGTCGTAAAGATAAAGGCTGAAGTTGAAGCAGAAAGATTCGAAAATGCCGTTAAAGATGTGGTCAAGGAGATCAGCCAAAAGGCCAACATCAAGGGCTTCAGAAAAGGGAAGGTGCCCCGAAACGTCATCGAACTCTATTTTGGCAAAGAGAGCCTGTATCGGGAGGCCTTAGAAAACTTAATCCCCGAAGTCGTAGAGGAGATTAAGGAGGAATATGAATTAGAGCTGGTGGCCGAACCAAAGATCAAGGTTCAAGGCGAACCCAAAGAGGGATCGCCCGTTGTCCTTGAGATAGAATACGAGGTCATGCCCGAGGTGGATTTGCCCGACCTGGAACAGATAGAAGTCCCAATGCTTAAGCCCGTTGTGACCGATGAGATGGTGGAAAAGGTCATAAATGACCTGCGAGAGAGAAATGCAGAATATGCAGACCTCGAAGAGGACAGGCCTATCAAAGAAGACGACATCGTCTTAGTGAAGGCTGTTGCACAAGTCCAACGCGATGAGGGCGACGACAGCGAAAGGTTCGAGTTTGAAGGAAAAGAGATGGAGGACACCATAGACCTGTCGGCTAATTATTTGGACGAGAACATAAAGAAGGATTTGATCGGCCAAACCGTGGGCAGGACCGTAACGTCTACAGTGACTCACCC
>Ga0209720_1002312_pt1 | contig 14374 bp, 16 predicted proteins | sample AD_JPNMR3_MetaG_FD_184426 | JGI IMG/M metagenome (GOLD analysis project Ga0209720, IMG submission 184426) | Active sludge microbial communities of municipal wastewater-treating anaerobic digesters from Japan - AD_JPNMR3_MetaG (SPAdes) (version 2) | ecosystem: Engineered > Bioreactor > Anaerobic...
CATAATCTAACTAGCTAATTGCTTTAAATAATTTTTATAAATATCAACTTCATCATCCAGATATATTGGTTTAAATAATAAAACCTCCTCATTTATCTCTGGGCAAAGTTCTTTTAGTATATCTTTTGGACTCCCATTCTTATAACTATTAAACCTTTTTAAATTAAAATATTCAACATATTTATATGCTTTATCATAAAAATCATTTTTTGAATAAAATCTCTCATAACAATAAAACTCATCTTCTATAAGTCTATGAGAAGTCTCAACATCACTTTGGTATGTTTTTGCTTTTGGTGGTATTCTCCTATGATACATTTTGCATATCTTCTCTATTATTTTGGTAAAATCACTCTCCCTTTCTCTAAACCCATTGGTAAACTCTTTACCATTATCTGTTTGTATTTTATAACCTTCTAATTTAACATTAAACTTTTTTAAATGTAATAATAATTTTGTTATAAATGTTATTGAATTACTTATAGATTTTTCATCAGCATAACTTATAAAAATTGCCCCTGTTCTTATACATCTTGCTGTATATTGATATTTTGGCAATTTATGTAATACTAATTCACTATAAAGTTCTGGAATATCAGTTAAATATTTTATATCAACCTGTATCTTCTCAAATGCTTTATATTTTTTCTTATATTCTCTTAAATCCTTTTTTCTTTCTTTCTTTTTCTTATTTATCTTCTTAAAACCATACTTCTTCATAACTTTAAGTATAGTCGGAATAGAATATGGAATCGTACATTCTTCTTTTATTTTTTTAGCAGTTACCCTTTTCTTATTTTCAATAATTTTCTCACAAAAATCTTTTATCTTAAACTCATAAAATAACATAATTTTTCTAGGGCTATTTTTAGGTCGTTTACTATAATCTTTAAAATCAATATTATTATCCGACAAAAATCTTTTTATCCATTTTTTAACAGTTTTAACAGTTGTATTAAACTTTTTTGCAGTCGGCTTAATTCCAATTTCATTAACAGAATTAATAATCTTTTTTCTTAAGAAAGAAATATCTTTACAATTTTTATAAATTTCGTAATAATTTAATTCATACATGGTTATCCTCCTTCTATTTTATATTTTACTAATATTACTCTTTAACATATATCGTTGATATTTGTTAAGAGTTATCTTAAGGGGATACCATGTATTTTTATTAATCATATTTCAAAAAAATTAATATTTACATTTTTTTAAAATTTAGTTAATATTGACTCTATTCATAAAAATCAAAAGGACACAAAATGTCAAAAGAAAAAACTCAAGGGTGGGATATTATAATAACATCCAAAAGAAAAAATTATCTTAGCTTAAAAGATTTTAAAGATATCATAGATCATCGAGATTTAATATTTAATTTTGTTAATAGAGACTTTGTGACTCAATATAAACAGACAATTCTTGGCCCTTTATGGTATTTAATACAACCAATTTTAACAACAATTGTATTTACAATTATATTTGGTAATATAGCAAGAATTCCAACAGACGGATTACCAGGTCCTCTTTTTTATTTAGGTGGCATAACCTTATGGAATTTTTTTAGTTCTACTTTAACCTCTACATCAAATATTTTTACCTCTAATGCTGGTATATTTGGAAAAGTCTATTTTCCCCGTATTGTTGTCCCTATTTCAATTATGATTTCTAATTATATAAGATTATTAATTCAGTTTTTGTTGTTTTTATCGATTTATATATTTTTTATTTTTAACTTAAAGACAATAAGGCCAAATATATACTTATTATTTTTGCCGTTGATTTTAATACAACTATCATTACTTTCCTTAGCCTGTGGAATGTTTATCTCCTCAATTACCACAAAATATCGTGATCTTCAATATCTTGTTGGATTTGGGGTTCAACTCTGGATGTATGCAAGCCCTGTAGTATATCCTATATCTCAAATAGCAGAAAAATGGCAATGGGTATTTATTGTAAATCCAGTAAGTTATTCCTTAGAATTATTTAAATACGCATTTACAGGATATGGAACTCTTAATCTAAAATATTTCTTTATAAGCTGTTTTGTCACTATTATTCTTTTGCTATTAAGTTTTAGATCATTTAAAAAGGCAGAAGAGACATTTATCGATAGGGTATAAATTTAATGTCATTAGATAGAGATATTGAAAAATATTTATTATACTTATCTTCCCAAAAAGGACTTTCTGAAAATACAATCATTTCATATAAAAATGACTTGAATAAATTTTATAACTATCTTACAAAAGAAAATCTTGATTTTGAAAATCTAAAAAGATATCATTTCAGAGGATTTTTAGTAGAATTATCAAAAGAAAAAATGAATAAAAAATCGATAAATAGAATTTTGGCAAGCATAAAAGGATTTGTAAGATATAAAATAAGATATGGATATAAAGACAAGGCAAATATTTTAGAAGTAGAATCCCAGAAAACAGCAAAATATTTACCAAAATTTCTTTTTGAAGAAGAATTCGATACTCTTATAAATTTTAGTTGTAATAAAAAAGAAGATTTTAGAGACAGGGCTATTTTTGAATTAATTTTTGCAACTGGATTAAGAGTTTCTGAATTGACTTCATTAGATTTATCTCATATTTCCTCTTTTAATAATGAAATAAGAATAACTGGAAAAGGGAATAAAGAGAGAATTGTCCTGTATGGCGAGAAATGTAAAGAAATTCTTAAAGAGTATCTTAATGTAAGAGATGAATTTAATCCCAAAGAGAATGCCTTGTTTCTTAATCTTAGCGGAAAGAGATTGTCTCAGCGAGGGGTAAGGCATATTCTTGATAAAAGAATAAAAGAGATCTCTTTTAAAAAGAAGATATCCCCCCATTCTCTAAGACACAGTTTTGCTACAGCAATGATAAGAAATGGTGCTGATATAAGAACAGTGCAAACTCTTTTGGGACATTCAAGTTTAGCAACAACCCAGATTTATACTCATCTAGGGCTTGATGAATTAAAGGATATACATTATAAATTTCATCCTCATGGGAAAAAATAAAAAATTTTTATTTTTTTCTTGATTTTTAATAAATTAAATTTTATTATTAAAGATAATGATAGATTAAAGACGATATAAATTTAGGAGGTATTTAAATTTATGAAAAATCGATTTTTTTTAATATTTATTTTTTTGTTAATTGCTGGTTTTAATTCACTCTTTTCAGAAGATTCTATTCCTATTGATAAATATGATACAAAAAATATTATGTTATCTTCTATTATCTATACTAAATTAGGATTAATTCTTGTTTATTATGTAGATGATATTGCAAAGGAGGCTTATGTGCCATTTGAATTTTTTAGAGATGGGAGAGCAAAACAGGTAATAGAAGATGATATTATGGTTACACCTCAAGCAAACATTATTTATAAGAATGGTAAACCTTTTAAAGTTAAAATTTATGTCCCAACAAAGACAAGAGGTACTGCATATAAACTAATGGATGCCATGCCAGAAGATATAAAAGAAAAATTTAAGAATACCACAGATCTTTATTTTGAATACAAATAACATTTTAATATTTTAATAGGTTATATAAAAAATGATTTAAAATTTTAAAAGGGGGATATCCCCCTTTTAAATTCTATCTAAAATGAAGATAAGAATAGTCGATATCATAATATTAATTATTTTCCTTATATTAAGTTTTATAATAATTTCAACAAGGATTATTTCAAAAAAAGATAATAATATACTCCTGATAAATACTGAAAAAGAGAATTTTAAATACTCCTTAAATGAGAATAGGACAATTGTCGTAAATGGGAAAATAGGCATCACTATTATAGAGATAAATAATGGTAGGTTTAGATTTGTTGAATCCAGTTGTCAGAATAAGACCTGCGTTAAAACTGGCTGGGTTAGTATATCAGACTATCCAATAATCTGCCTGCCAAATAGAGTTTCAGCATATATTGAGTCCAACGAAGAAAAAGATTTTGATGTTATTACAAGATGATAAAAGATAAAAAATTGGTTGCATTTTTTGCTGGTTTTTCTGCTTTTATTGCGGTATTTGAGAATTTTATACCATTGCCATTTCCCTTTTTAAGACTCGGATTTTCAAATATACCTATTATGCTTGGATTAAATATCTTTAACTTTTTTGAATTTTCTTTTATCGTATTATTCAAAACCGTTTTCTCACATCTTTTTAGAGGGACACTCTTTTCTGTTCCTTTTTTAATTGGAATTTCTGGTGCCATTCTATTCATAATATTTTTATATCCAACTTATAAGTTGTTTAAAAATTATATCTCATTTATATCAGCTGGGATTTTAGGTGCCTTTTTTCATAATACAGGCCAGATATTAGTAGCTTTACTTTTTATCCCTTTAAAACCGGTTCTTTTTTTTGGAAATATTTTAATAATATTTGGCACTATTTTTGGCTTGATTACTGGAATAATTTGTAATATATTATATAATAAGAATATTTTAAGGATTTTTTATGGAAGTAAGACTCTATCAAAAAATTAATGATAAAACAGAGTGTCTCTTGTGCCCCAATAACTGTAAGTTAAAAGAAGGACAATCTGGCTTATGCAACATAAGAGAAAATGTAAATGGAAATATAATAAATCCATATTCTGGAATAATTTCATCGAGTGGAATTGATCCAATAGAAAAAAAACCTTTGTATCATTTTTATCCGGGATCTGAAATATACTCCATAGGATTTTTTGGTTGCACATTAAAGTGTCAATTCTGTCAGAACTGGCAAATAAGCCAGAATAAACCTTTAGACTATTTTAAAAAAATATCGCCAGAGGATTTTGTCTTATATCTTAAAAAAAATAATTTTAACAAAATAGCCTACACATATTCAGAGCCAACTTTATACTATGAGTGGGTGTTAGAAACTGCTAAATTGTGTAGAAAGAATGATATTAAGAATGTCATTGTAACTAATGGCTATCTTAATAAAGAGCCAGCAAAAGAACTATTAAAATTTATAGATGCAGCAAACATAGATCTAAAAGGAGCAGACGATCAATTTTATAAAAAGAATTGCAATGGTAAAATAGAGCCAGTAAAAGAATTTATTAAGATAGCATTTGATTTAAATGTTCATATTGAACTAACAACACTTGTAATTACAAATACAAATGATAGTATGGAGGATTGTAAGAAGATTATGGATTTTATCAAATCTATTTCTACAGATATCCCCTTTCATATATCAAGATATCACTCAGCTTATAAATTTAATCTTCCACCAACTCAAGAAAAAACAATAAAAGATTGGGTTAACTATGCAAAAAATCATCTTAATTTCGTATATGGTGGTAATGTTCTTTTTGATAATGATACTTATTGCCACAATTGTAAATCGCTTTTAATAAAAAGAAATTTTTATTTAGTAAGTCTAATAGGTATTGATAACAAAGGAATTTGCCTAAAATGTAGTAGTAAAAATAATATTATTATGTAGTCTTATTGCTTTTTGAAAAACATTTTTAATTGAAAGACACTATATAAAAACCAAAAAATCTAATAAAAACAGAATAAATATTGCAACTTATTTTATTCATATTTAGTTAAATGAATGCCAGTTTTATCCAAAAAACTTTCCTATTTTTTGATTCTTCCGATATAATTTTGTATTTTAAATAAGTCATCTCTTTATACTAACAAAATTTTAATTTGTAAGTTATCCTGCATCTATATGGGAATTAATTTTATAAGTATAGGTATATCCCTATTAAAAAAATTATAGGTCTGTCCCTTACTTTAATTTTTTTCAAAAAAACTAATTTTTTTTCTAAAACTTGTAAAGGATTTTTTCAAAAATTTTGTGATTAATATATAGAAATATTTTTTTGGAGGATTTATTATGAATACAAAATTAAATTACAAAAAAGATCATGAACTACATTTTGTAGTTACTTCTACTATGAAAAAAAAGATTGCAAACATAGCAAAAAAAGAGAATATTTCTCTATCAAAATTGATCTGTTATGTATTGCAAAAGTTTTCTGATAGGATCAAAAAAAGATACTGTTTCGGACATGAAGATGGAAATTTTTACGAAAGAATAGAGGCAGATGACTCTATACATTTTTATTTGCCAAAAGAAGATTATAGGTTTTTAAAGAAAATCCATGCTGACTTGAATTTTTTCAGTATGGCAAAATTGATTAGGACAATTCTTGAAGTTTTCATTGAGGAATATGATAAAATGGGGATGCTTGGATTTGAGAAGAAATGCAGTCTTGTGACATTGAGATTATGGTTGAAAGTGACAGAGAAAAAGAAGTGGTGGAAGAGTAGAGAATTGTCCCACTTTGAAGGTAACACCACCCCATTTTATAAAGCAATATACAATAATTGTTACCAGGTAATAGGCTTTGAGACCTATTATTGAAAAAATTTATTTTAAATTCTACTCGAAAACTAAATGAGACTATTACAATCTTTTCTCAAACAAAATTAACCATGAGATAATTCTATCTTTTTATTTGCCTAAAAATAAATTTGCACTCACATATTATTGACAAAGAGGATAAATTTGGTATATAAACAACTAGATAATAAAATTTTTAAGGGAGAGAATTTTGTTAAAAGATACTATTACTGTTTATAAGCCTACCATTAAAAGAAAAGATTTGGAATATGTTTTACAGAGTATGGTTTTAGATAAAATTAATTATGGTGAATTTGCTAAAAATTTTGAAAAAAGATTGTATGAAAGAGTTCAGTGTTTTAATACAATTGTTATAAATTCTTTTCAAAATGCTATCTCTATTACTCTTGATTCATTAGGGGTAAAAGAAGGTGATGAGGTGATTCTACCATCGTTTGCACCTCAGGTGTATCTTAATACTATTTTGTTAAAAAAACTTGTACCAGTATTGGTTGATTTAGAAGAGGGATATTTTCAACCATCTTTTGAAGGAATTCGTGATGCAATTACAGAAAAAACAAAGGCTATATTTTTATTATATTATTTTGGTTATACTTATGATCCAACGCCTTATTATAGTCTCTTTCCTAATATTATAGAAGATATTACCTCGGTTATAGGTGCAAAAGCAAATAATATTATTGTTGGATCAATGTCAAAATATGCTATTGCTGATTTCTCAATAAAAGGTTTGATCACAACCGGGGAAGGTGCAGCAATATTTTGTAATAATAAAAAATCTTATTATATAACAAGATCGCTTCTTGAGACAGATTATTCTATTGAAGAATATCAACCAAGATATTCCAGTCTAATGCCAGATTTGAATGCCGCAATGGGTATAAGTCAGGATGAGACTCTTAATCATAGATTAAAGTTAAGAGAGGCTATTGCAAAATTTTATGAGGAGGCTATCTCTAAAAGTAGAAATTCTATTATTCATAGTAAAGAAAATTGTGAAAGATTTTATTCTGAATTTCCAATAATAGTGAAATCAAGTCTAAAAGACACAATAGCATTTTTAAAAAAGAATAAGATTGAAGCAATAAGACCATATCTGTATTGTCTTCATCATTATCTTAATCTTCCAAAAGAGGATTTTCCAAATACCGAATATTTTTATCTCCATACTTTATTGATTCCTATTCATTCTACCTTATTAAAAAATGAAGTTACAGAAATTACCAAGATATTAAGTTGTATGATTTAGAATAAATTACTAAAATTAACAATACAAAATAATTATAAAAAAAATCCATATAAATAAAAAATATTTGATTTTTTAGTAATTTAATGATATATAGACGCAAATTATAAAAATATTGGAGGTAAACATGGCTGAAGCAGAATTAATTCTTGAAGGAAAAAGTTATAAGCTGTCAACAATAGTAGGCACAGAAGGAGAAAAGGCAATAGATATTTCTAAATTAAGAGATATGACTGGCTATATTACAATGGATCCCGGTTATCAGAATACTGGCTCCTGTATGAGTGCAATAACATACATAGATGGAGAAAAAGGTATATTAAGATATCGCGGAATACCAGTAGAAGAATTAGCAGAAAAGTCCTCTTTTGTTGAAACTGCATATCTTCTAATTTATGGAAAATTACCCACAAGAGAAGAAAAAAATAAATTTTCTGAAAGACTTAATATTCATTCAATGCTTCATGAAGATATGATACATTTTTTTGATAGATTGCCACCGTATGCTCATCCAATGGCAATTTTATCTTCTGTAATAAATGCTTTGTCTATATTTTATCCTGAGTTTTATACAGAAACATACAGTAAAGAAATTTTTGATAATATGACAGCAAGACTCATATCAAAAATAAGAACAATTGCTGCTTTTTCTTATAAAAAATCAATAGGTGAGCCTTATGTATACCCAAGATATGAGTTTAAATATTGTGCTAATTTCTTAAATATGATGTTTAGTAGCCCAGTAAAACCATATACAGTTGATCCTGATGTTGAAAAACTTATGAATATTCTGCTTATCTTACATGCTGATCATGAACAGAATTGTAGTACCTCTACAGTTAGGCTGGTTGGTAGCAGTAGGGTAAATTTATATTCTTCTATATGTGCAGGAATCTGTGCATTATGGGGACCTTTACATGGGGGTGCAAATCAAGAGGTTATCGAAACTCTTGAAGAGATTAGAGATAAAAAGTTAAAAATTAAAGATGTAATTGAAGATGTTAAAGCAAAAAAATTTAGATTGAGTGGTTTTGGCCATAGAATATATAAAAATTATGATCCAAGAGCAAAAATTTTAAAGGAGCAGTGTCAAAAAGTAATGCCTAAATTGAATAAGAACGATCCATTACTCGATATTGCATTAGAAATAGAAGAAATAGCATTAAAAGATGAATATTTTATAGAGCGAAAACTATACCCGAATGTTGATTTTTATAGTGGTATTCTTTATAGAGCAATTGGAATTCCTACAAATATGTTTACTGTGATGTTTGCAATGGGAAGAATGCCGGGCTGGATTGCTCAATGGAAAGAAATGTATGATTCTGTCCCTTTTAAAATAGGAAGACCAAGACAGATATATATTGGAAATAATTTAAGCCATTATATACCAATAGAAGAGAGAAAATGATTTGTGATGAAAAAATATATCCAGAATATATTAGCCCAAAATTCAACTGGTGAAATAATGTATATATGTGGAAAATGTGGAGCAGAAGTAAAAAAAGAGGCAAAAATATGTCCTAAATGTAATGCAAGATTGGGCAAAATAAAATGTCCTTTTTGTAATTTTACCGGGGACATTGATGACTTTAAAAATGACACATGCCCGAGATGCGGCAGAAAAAAAACAGAAAAGAAAAAAGAAAGTAAACAATTATTGGATAAGCATAGAAATCTTACTTTTTCTAAAAAATTATTCTGGATATTATTTTTTTCTTTAACTTTAGTTTTATTTTTATTAATTTTAATAATTCTTTATCATTATAATATTATTTAAAATTTTTTATTGAAAATAATAAATAATAATTGTATAATATCTTTATACAAGGAGTAACAAATGTATAGCTTATCAGAAATATTTAGATTTGCAATAAATATAGAAGAGAATGGCAAAAAATATTACACCAATTTTATAGAAAAATTTAAAGATGATGAGATACGACAATTGTTTCAATTTCTGGCATCAGAGGAAGAAAGGCATAAGTCTTTTTTTGAGAAGGCTTTATCTGAGATAAAAGATAATCAATTCATAGATGGATTTAATGATGAGTATTTTCAATATATTAAGTATTTTATAGATACGATTATTTTTAATAAAGATATAAATGAAGTGGCTAACAAAATAAATAGCATACTTGATGCCATTGAGTTTGCAAAACAGAGAGAAATTGATACGATTCATTATTTTTTAGAATTAAAGATGTTAGTAAAAGAGGAAGATCATAGTATGGTAGATAAAATAATAAAAGAAGAGAGAGAGCATTTTCTAAAATTGGAATATTTTAAACAAAAATATTTAGAGAAAGGATGATTTTATTATGAAATATTACGCTGGGATCGATCTTGGTGGGACAAAAATATATTCTATTATAATTGACGAAAATGGTAAAATACTTGGTAGAGAAAAGATAAAAACAGAAGGTTCTGATTCATTTGATAATGTAATAGATAGGGTAAAAGAATGCTATTATGGGGCAATAAAAAATTCTAATATAAACGAAAAGGAAATAGAGGCAATAGGCATGGCTGTTCCTTCTTCTGTTAATGTTGATAAGGGGATTTTGATATATGCTCCTAATTTAGGATCCGGTTGGCGTAATATAGAACTATCAAAAATAATGTTTGAAAAACTAAGAAGACCATTTTTTATGGATAATGATGTAAATATGGGGGTTTTTGGAGAATACTGTCTTGGCGCTGGTAAAAATTATAATCATATATATGGTTTATTTGTTGGGACAGGAATAGGTGGTGGATATATAAAAAATGGTGAAATCATAAGAGGTGTAAATTATACTGCTGGTGAAATAGGACATATGGTAGTAAAAATAGGCGGACCAAAATGTAATTGTGGTAGAAAAGGATGTCTTGAAGCAATTTCCGGAAAAGTAGGAATTATAAACTATATTATTAAACTCGTTGAAAAAAAAGGGGAAAAGACCATTCTTGGGGAAATTGCGCCTAATTGGAAAAAAGGAGTTGGTTCTTCTGCTTTAAGTAAATGTTTTATGAAAAATGATAGAGTTGTTGTTAAGGCATTAACAAGAGCAGCCAAGACTATTGGTATAGCAATTGCAAACTTAATAAATGCTATTGGCATTGAGGCGATTATTCTGGGCGGTGGTCTTATTGAAGAATTAGGCGATGTCCTTATACCTATTATAAAAGAATACATGGTGGAATATTCAATCGCAGATGGAGCAAAGGGAATACCTTTATTAAAAGCCGAATTAGGAGATGATGCTGTTGCAATGGGGGCTGCCTGGTTTACAAAACAAAAGGAAAATGAAAGATATCTTTATAAGGGATAGTATTAGATAGATAAATTTTTGTATCATTATAAAATTATTTTATCACTATTATTTTATATTTTAAATCGTCTTTTATAGTAGAAGATTCATTCGTAAAAATATATACTATATCAGCCTCTTCTATCTCTTTATATTTATTAGGATCATAAAATACCTCTAATTCAGTGGGGCCATAAGGTTTTATACTGGCTAATTTATTAAAAAGAATCTTATTCTCCCAGCTGTGAATCAAAAATTTATCTGTAATTAAACAATATTTTGTATAATTCTTATTGGCATATTTTTCAATTTCTTTTAAAACTTTATTCCATACATTTTTCATATTATAGGAAGTATCAACTGCTATAACAATTTTTTTTGTATGAGATGACATATAAAAGTGTATTCCAAATACTATTATAACATTACTGACTAAAAAGAATATAAGCCATATAAAAAATCTTTTCATAATCAAGCCTTACATTTGAGCATTAAATAATGAAGTAATTTTATATATAACATCTTCAGTTTCTGCATTTATACTGGCTGCCTCATTTAGAGATGATAGTTGTTTTAATACAGAAATATTAGCATTATAACCTATTGTATAAATTGGGATTTTTATCCCCTTTATTATCTGCTCTACCTCTTTAAATTTTAACCCTGTATTTGTCTCCCCATCAGTTAAAACAAAAAGCATTGGCTTTACATTTTGATTTTTTTCTTTTTCATCAACAAGCATTTTTAATGAGACCATTATACCATCATACATTGCTGTGCTGCCTTCTGCTGTAAGATCTTTTACTGCGGCCAAAAAAGAAGATTTATGAGTAAGATTAAACTGTTTAATAGGAAGTAATTTTACCACATCTGAACTAAATGCAACCAATCCTATATAGTTATCACTATTTATAACCTTACTACCTTCGATTAAAGCCTTCTTTACACTATAAAGAGGATCACCATCCATTGAGCCACTAACATCACATAAAAAGACTGCTATTATCTGTTTACCAGCATCTTTTTTTTCTTTCCATAATCTTTGTGCCTTAATTATGGTAGAGCCAGATATTTCCTTTATTTCACTATTATATTCCTCTTTTTGATTAAAACCATAGTTTATAGCAAGTCTTCTATATCTATCCTCTTTACAAAAAGAGGCAAATTTTTGTAAGGTCTCTATTTTATCTTTATCTAAATCCCCAATTGCATAAAGAGGATTATCATGTCTTACCCCAAATGGAATAAAAACATAACCAGATTTTAACTCTTTTGTATTAAAAAATGTTTGATATTCAAGAATAAAAGCATCAAGACTTCCACCTTTTTCAACAGAATCTCTCATCTGTATAGTTGTAAATGCAACAAAAGGGACACCCTGTTGAAAAGATTCAAAGGCACTTATAACTTCTTCAGACAACATTTTTCCTTCATCCCCTTTTGCAAATGCGTATAAAACTGTAAGAAGAAAATTTAGACCTGTACTACTTGCAAAAGGATTTGTATAACCTATTGCTACATCACCTTGAATTGTTGAATCAACTAGAGTCTTAATATCAACATTACCATATTTATTCTTTAATTCATTATAATTTTTTTCTTTAATTACAATACCAGCAACATTGCCAACGAGTTTTTTGTCAATCAAGGTTGTCTTTATATTATACGGCTCTAACATTTTTATCCATAATTCATTAGAAGGGGAAAAGGCATCTGGTAAATATTTCTTTGAAGCAATGAATTCAAATCCAGTACCAGATGCAATACTTCTTATTTTTACTTTTGCCTTTTTACCATTTGATAAAATAAAATTTCTATTATTAAAATCCTTTGCCACTTCATTTATAAAACCATCGCTACCCTGGCCAGATTTCTCTGTAGAGCAAAAAATCTCAACAACTACACAATCATTATCAATATATGGTTCCACAGAAATAGGATATTTAGAAATATCAGGTAGGGTTGATTTTAAATCGAGTGTATTATCCATATCAATTATTGCTCTTTTTGTTACAAAATTTTCTCTATAACTTATCTTTTTCTGTATTTTCTCAAGTTTTGTTTTAGCCTCTTCATAACTTAACTCTCGTGAATTTAAAGCAACGGATACTATTTTCCACACTATAAAAATAGCAATTAAACAAAGTATGGCTATCCCAACGATCTGACCTGATGTTAATTTTTTCATACAACTACCTCCAAAATACTAAATTTCTTTAATTAACTCTTGCATGGTCTCATTTATATATTTTAATTTTGTCGAAACAGATTTTACTTCATTAAAATTAGCATCAAGAAGTGCTAAATTACCACTAAAAGCCTGAAGCATCTCATAAGTATCTTCCAGTGATTTTATATGACTCTTTATCTTTTCCTGCATTATTGCCTTTTGTTCTTTTGTACCAAATTCTTTAAATCTTTGATACATATCTCTGTTATTCTGACTGAGTAAAAATAGATTATCTATTAAATAATCCAATTCTTCAAGAGAATGTTTCTCTTTAAATTCAGAAGTTATTTTTGCAAGAAGCTTGAGAATATTCTCTGCCTTTTCTTTAAATAAAGGATCACACATTTTTAAGATTCTTTTTAATTCATTAAGATTTACTCTTTGAAGTATATTTTTACTCTCAACTATAAAATCTTTTGAATTTATCTGCATTATCATCCAGAAGAAAAAGAAAAATATACTAATCCCTATAAGAATGCCGATAAAAAAAGAGGCGGCGTAAATATTAATATAAGTAAAATATCTACTAATAATATTAAACCGGCTACAATCCACGTATATAAATAACTAAAAATAAACTTTAAAAACCTTATCATAATAAAAATTTCTCTTTAATATCTAAATAGTGAAGTTTTTTCTTTATAAAATTTAGTTTAGATTGATTTTATAAAATAAATATCTTTTTGTCAACATATATCTAAAAAATTTGATTAAATGGGATGTGATTTTATTTTTAGTCAAATAAAAAGATAAAGTTATCCTAAGGTTAAATTTTGAGTAATAAAGATAGAATTGCCAAATTTGAGATGGAGCACTAATTTTATAAGAATTTTATCTCTTTCAGGCAAAATTTGACGTTGAATTTGAGTAAAAAGTAGTCGTTATGTTCGTTCGAGACTGGGATATCTGGGGAACCAATCTTCACCACCACAGCCTTAGCTTCCCTTAAACTTTCTATTTCCTTTTGCCATTCTTCAATCCTTTTTGCAAACTCCTCTTCCCCCTCTACTTCAATCCCAGCAAAATATAATTCCAGAAGTTCACGTATAAGAATCGCAATACTGAATGAGTTAATATGGTCATGAACCAATTTTAATTCATTATACACCTCTTCTGGAATATAAATTCTAATCCTGTGAGTTGCACCTATAAACCTATAATCTTTATCCCTCCTTTTTTCAAAAAGATGCTTTCTCTTTAATACTGGAAGCATAAAGATTAT
>Ga0209720_1002320_pt1 | contig 14345 bp, 12 predicted proteins | sample AD_JPNMR3_MetaG_FD_184426 | JGI IMG/M metagenome (GOLD analysis project Ga0209720, IMG submission 184426) | Active sludge microbial communities of municipal wastewater-treating anaerobic digesters from Japan - AD_JPNMR3_MetaG (SPAdes) (version 2) | ecosystem: Engineered > Bioreactor > Anaerobic...
TCAAAAACATGTTAAGAAAGGAAGCTAAAACCTTAGAACAAGCTCAAGGCTTAGGAGGAAGACTAGCTTCAACTAAATTATACATCATTTGTTTGGTAAGTAATACTACTATTATTTTATACAGGAGGATATACTTAAGCTCTTCAAGAATGTTCCATTCCTTAACGGCGGTTTGTTTGACTGTCTTGATAAAGAAGACTATTACGACGAAAAGAAAAGGGTTATTTATATAGACGGTTTCTCAAGAAATCCAAAAAAGCGAGCGGTAATACCGGACTATTTGTTTTTCAACAAAAATGAGATCATTGCTGACCTTTCGCAATATGGCCTCGGTAAAAACGAAAAGGTTAGGGGGCTTTTCACTATCTTCAGAGACTATAACTGGACAACCGATGAAGCTTCACCAGTAGATGAAGAAATCGCACTCGACCCTGAACTTTTAGGAAAAGTTTTTGAGAATTTGCTTGCTTCCTACAACCCAGAGACTCACGAGACTGCAAGAAGAGCAACAGGAAGTTATTATACACCAAGAGAAATTGTCGATTTTATGGTTGACACAACTCTTGTTGAGTACCTCAAAAACAAATGTCCAGAAGTTGACGAAGAGAAGATAAAACTACTTTTATCCTACAGCGAAGAGATCCCAACATTTTCCGAAGAGGAAAGAGCGAAACTGCTGGAAGCTATTGATAATGCCAAGATAATAGACACTGCTTGTGGTTCTGGTGCGTTCTTGATGGGAGCACTGCACAAACTCGTGCACATTTTGGAAAGACTTGACCCAGATAACAAGCATTGGAAAGAATTACAAAGAAGGAAAATCAGAGAAGATATAAATCATGTATTTGAGTCGCACGAAACCGACGAAGAAATCAAACAGGCATTAAAGGAACTAAATGAGATATTTGATGAGTCCTTAAATTATCCCAACTACTCCAGAAAACTTTACCTAATAGAGAACTGTATTTACGGTGTAGACATCCAACCTATAGCTGTTCAAATTTCAAAGCTAAGATTTTTCATATCATTGATACTGGACCAAATGATAGACCCGACCAAGGAAAACCTCGGAATCAGGCCTCTACCCAATTTAGAAACAAAGTTCGTTGCAGCCAATACACTCATTGGTTTACAAAAGCAAGGGCAGATCACACTTGCTTGGAACATAGAACGGTACAAAGAAGAACTGAGAAATTTAAGGCATAAATACTTCACTGCAAAAACAAGAACGAGAAAAATTCAACTGCAGCAAAAAGATAGAGATCTTAGGGAACAGATCAAGAAAGAACTTCTGGCTTTGAAATTCAGTGAAGAAGACGCTGAAAAAATAGCTTCGTTCGATCCTTTCGACCAAAACTCTTCTGCAGATTGGTTTGACCCGGAATGGATGTTCGGTGTCAAAGACGGGTTTGATTTAGTTATAGGCAATCCACCATACATTCAACTTCAAAAAGCCATTGAGGAAAAGAAAAAATATGCGGATTTGTATAAAAGCCAAGGCTTTGAAACATTTGACCGAATGGGCGATATATACTGCCTGTTTTACGAGAAAGGAATGCAAATCCTTAAAGAAAATGGCATACTGACCTTTATCACATCAAACAAATGGATGAGAGCAGGTTACGGTGAAAAGTTAAGAGCGTTCTTCTTAAAGTACAATCCAAAGGTATTAATCGATTTGGGACCAGGTGTATTTGAAAGCGCAACCGTAGATACATGTATATTAATGATTCAAAAGAGACCTAATGAAAATAAACTAAAAGCAGTGACTGTAACGGGGGAGAATATTAGGAAAGGCGATCTTATGAATCTACTCGAAACGCAAAGTGTTGTGCTTGCTCAACTTACAAAGGATGTATGGTTCATTGCATCCGATATTGAGAAAAGAATAAAAGAAAAGATAGAACAAGTTGGCAGACCACTGAAAGAATGGGATATCAATATTTATTACGGAATCAAGACGGGATTAAACGAAGCTTTCATTATCAGTACTGAGAAGCGTAATGAAATTCTCAAAGCTTGTAAAACAGAAGAGGAAAGGCAAAGAACGGAGGAGCTCATAAGACCTGTACTTCGCGGAAGAGATATTAAAAGGTACTATTACGAGTGGGCAGGATTGTGGATTATAGCAACGTTTCCAGCAAGAAAATTAGATATTGACAACTACCCAGCTCTGAAAAACTACTTTGTTTCCCATTTTGACATTCGTCAACTGGAACAATCAGGTAAGAGATATCCGCAACTTGGATTTAATGCGAGAAAGAAAACATCTAACAAGTGGTTCGAAACACAAGATCAAATTAGTTACTATATTGAATTTGAAAAAGAAAAATTGATTTACTCTGAAATTGTCCGTGAACCAAGTTTTTGCTGGGATACGGAGAAATTCTATATAGAAGCCACAGGATTTTTGATGACCGGTTGGAATACAAAGTTTCTTTGTGGTTTACTGAACTCAATACCTGCTAGTTACTTTTTTAAAAAATGGTATGCCGGTGGAGGATTAGGAAGTGATGGCTACAGATACAAAAAGGCTTTTCTAGAAAATCTACCAATACCAGTATTAACAAGTAGCAATAAACAAACTATCGAACTTCATATAGAAGAACTCGTCGATGAAATAACTAAAACTAAGAAAAACAATCACCAAGCCGATACCACAAAATTAGAACGTGAAATAAATCAGCTTGTTTACAGATTGTATGAGTTATCGGATGAAGAAATCGGATACATCGAAAAAGACGTCAACAGACATTAAAAATTCAAACCCCCCGCAACTCTCGGGGGATTTTTTACCATGATTTTTCCACTGTGAACTTGTAGATTGTGTTTCCGTACACGTTGTTTTCACAATTTTTCTAACAAAAGTACATTCTCTCCAGTATCCCAATGTCTATTTTGTAACATGGTTTCCATTCTTCTATTAGTTTAAAATTCTAGGTTGTAACATTTGGTTGTGTTATAAGCACTATGAGTTTTTTACTCTTTTCAGGTTTGTCAGCATATTGCTAGTAACCTTTAACCCTAAACATCATCTGGCAACCAGTGTAAAAAACTAAGCACTACACTTTACTTGAACACAATAATATATTTTTCTGAATACTCCTTAAAGGTTTCATCTATCTCCTTATAGACTGCGTCCAGTTTTTCGAGAATAGCCCCCTTCACATAAGCATGCCTTAATTCGGGCTTTTCTAATATAACCCACTTTAACTGCTTGTATAAATACTTTGCAAACAAAATCCATTCGGGGTAATTTATTGCCAAAGGATTTTTCGAAAAGTATACTTTTCCAGCATTCGATAAAGCAGCTAGTGAGTGTCCAATAAATAACATCGTGCCTAACTTGGGATGTTTCTCTCTGTTCAATGAAAATGGAATGCATTCCTTTTTTGGATAACCTTCCTTTATTCTTTTGATTGAATATCCAACTCTTATCACCACTTCTGTAATCATTGCTGGAATTGACATGGAACAGAAGTGAATGAAATCGTAGCCTTCGTAATACATTCCTTGTACAATTTCTGCTATTGTCTGCTCTTCTTCACCTATGCTGCCAAATTGAAATAAGTTAAATAGCCCCATCAATGGAACAGGTAGTCCCATAGAAGTGGTAATGTCCGACTTTAAGTGCATTACCTGCTTAGCAATGGCAGCAAATATATTGACTTCTTTCCTATCCGAATATTCCTGAATTACTTGGGAAACAAATTTTCCAGTTTTGTCAATGGTTGTCATTCTGCCTGTCAAAATATCAAATACACCGAATATGAATCCGAGCAAAGGATCGTGTCCTAAGGATAACAGTCTGTGATAATATGCTGAGAGTCCATTAACGAACACTGTTGTATTTCTATTATCCTGAGCATCGTACGGAACTTTGCTAATTCTCGAATTTGCAAGCTTTTCCATTTCTTCTTTTGGGAATCTTCTCTCGAACCATTCTCTTACATAGTTTGCCAAAGATCCAGCTTTAACTCCCTCAGGTGTCTTATGTGGTATACCCACTAGTAGAATATCTACTGCCGCTCCTAATAATCCTCCTGCAACACTTATAGCAATATCTACTTTATCAAGACGATGTAAGGCATTGAACTCCTCATTTAATAGTTTTATAGCTTGTTCACTATTACGTAACTCTTCTTCGGTAAAAAGAGTTTCCAAATCTGTATTATATCCAACAGCCTTTTCAGCCTCAGCACACAATTCTTCCCAAGTAGGCACAATAAGTTCTTTCTTTTCAGTTGGTGTTTCAACCTTTGGAAGGTCGGATAACGAATATCCGAGTGATTTTATAAGTTTTTCACTCTCTAATATTTGCTTTTCCAATTCCGACATATCAGGAAATTGGATATTCATAAGTTCTTGCCTCTGATATTTCAAGACGCTATTTATCTTCTGTTCTTCATCAGAATACTTGAATTTGCTCATACTGTTACTCCCAAATCATCTCCCAAATCGTTTCTCAAATCTTCTATAATCTTTCTCAACAAGATATTAAGTGACTTCAAATACTCCTCGCGCTCTTTCCTTATGTTCGCTTCATTCTTCAAGGCTTGAATAATGGCCTGATGTTTTCTAAGTGCTTCTTTATATAATTCCGCTTTCAACGCAGAAAGCTTCTTATGTTTTATGTGAGACGCAATACCAACCCCCAGAGCTGCTAACCCTGCCACTGGGGCCGCAAGCACGAAGATCCCAGCAACCATTCCTCCGCCGATTATGCTGCCAGCTGCTGCAAGTCCTGACGTAATTCCTGCAGCGGACAAGCCTACCGTCCCCAAACTATATAAAGCAAGAAATGAACCCGCTCCACCAATACCAGCACCAAGAGCTCCTGCTAACACCTCAGAAATAGGACTATCTTTAATGGTTCGGGTCTCATCATTAAGGGCAGCCGCAGCTTCGTTTAGAACATTAATAACCGGTTGTAACGATTCAAAGTTTTTAAATACTTCATCTTTCTTCTTTTTCTTATCTTGTTCACTCATACGTTTCCCTCCTTTTAGATGAAAGATACAAACAACTAAAAATATTGGAATCTTTGAAAATCTTTTTGCACTTTGAAGAAGCTCATCTACGCTGTTACCAACAAAGTCGGGCAAGTAAATAAAAAGAACTTCGGATTATTTTGACTTTTCTGAAAACTTAGATTTGACGATAGCCCTCCCTCTTAATTATATATGCAAACACTAACCAACATCTTATGTTTCACGGAGATTATCTAAGTTTTACCACATTCCTAACAAAAAGGTCAACTTACCAAGACTTGAAGTCCGTTCAAGATTTTACATAATTGTCTGCAACTTTTAATTCGTGAATATATCTATCTAATAGTTCTCAAAGCAGCAAATTTTTTATTCACATTTTTCGGCTTGTTTCTCGAACTTCTTCTATTGCGTTTTATACACTTAGTGAGAAATAGAGAAAGTAGTAAAGAAACGCATACGTGAAATGAAAAATACGTTTAGCACGCAACATTACTGAGAAGAGTTGAGCACAGTAATATTATACCACAAATTCTTTTGCAAATTGCAACAATTTAAAAAATTCCAAAAAAAAAAGCGAAGGCATGGTAGCAAAAGCTTGTACTTTAGGATGTTCAAAGCTCTAAAAGAAAGTAGAATTTGAGGGAATGTGCTTTAGAGTAATGGTATTGAGAGAAGAAGGGGTAATATACGACAGATGGTATCAGTCGGCAAGCAAACATGAACCAACAGCATGTAAATAAAGGATAAAGAAAAGTGGGCGGTTGAGAGAAGCGAATACGAATAGATGAAAAAATAAGGGGGACAAGCCCCCGTGGAATTTTTTAAAACTACTATTGAATTTCTTCTTCGTGAATTAGTTCAGCAAGTCGTGCTATTTCTGCTGTTATTTCTTCGCCTTTCGCTGTTAGCTCCTCAATTATCGAGCTTTCATTTACTAACGAGTTATTTATTTGCTCAAGTGTTTTAAGTATTGTCTCTGATAGTTTAGGAATTTCGTTCATTTCTTGAATCATGACGTCAAATTCTTTCCTCAAGCTTGTAGTCTCATTTTTCATTTTGCTGGCGAGTTTACCTATTTCAGAAGCTATGACAGAGAAACCTTTCGAATCGGCTATTTTCGATGCCTCTATTGAAGCATTTAAAGCATACATTGATATACTTGTTCCAATGTCTTGTAGAATACTATTTGTTCTATCAACAACAGAGATCTTCTTAGATAAGTTCTTACTCAAATCGTCAAGGAATTTTATTTGGTCAAGCAGCGATGTAACTGAGTTAGATATTCTCTCGATTTCTTTAGCATTTTCATTGTAAGCCATTGATACCTCATGCATACTCTTATTCACTGTTTTGGTTGCAGCTGATACCTCGTCAAGTATCTTCTTAAGCTTGTCTTGAGTGGAGTTGACACTTTCAAATAGTTGGAGCATGTTTTGGTTCATCTGCTGTAGTTCTTCCATTTCCAAAAGATTCTTATCTTTCAAATAGTTAACACAATTTTCCTTCTTATTGAGTGCATGATAAATAGCAATAGCCATATCTTCACATGAATCAAAACCACATGCTGAGCAGTTCAATTTTCTTTTCTCTGGTGTTGTCTTAAGCATATCGTTATAGACTGGTTCCAGTTCTTTAGCAGAGGGTTTTCGAATGTCTTTCTTCTTGTTTTGATATGTAGTTATAAAGTCTTCCAATCTAAGAGTTTTGTCGAAGAATTTGAAGAGTTTTTTGCTTTCTGACTTATCAAAGGTTTCTTTCTTCATAATATCAAACTCGTAGTCTATAACATCAATAGGTGTATCATTTTTGGTGGCAGTGCCTTTATTACAGCCCTCATGACAGTTAAGAATGTCTACAATTAAAGGCTTCTTATCATCTGGGGTCTTTGAATAGTCATGCTCTAAGTAATCAAATATGATATCTCCTTCGATTTGTTTAACTCTCGCACCTGGGAAGTATGCATAGACGTTTTCTTTCAAACCTCCTGGACGGCTGTAGAGTTTCCCCAAGTATCCCTCAAGATAGTCAAATTTTCCATCATCGGGAACTCTGTCATATATATGCTTATATTCTTTCATCAGTGAAACAAACGTAACGTTTAGCTGGACAACGTCCGGAAATCTTGCTATCTCATCTTTCTTTGCAATACATGGAGAAATGAAAACTATCGGCTCTGTCTTTTTTAGATATTTCCTCAGGAAAATGCTTGTGCACATCATAGGGCTTTGTGCAGGACATAGATATTCAATAAGTTCAGGTTTATGTCTTTCAATATAACTGACCACAGCGGGACACGGTTGCGCAATTACACTCTTTTTTCCATATTGTTCAATGTACCTTATATAAGCCCATGTGGTTATGTCTGCACCAAAAGAGACATCATAGACTTCCTTAAATCCTATTTCTCTTAACATGTTGATAAGTTTTCCTATCTTGAAATTTGCCCTTGCAGAAGGTGCAACGACTGCAATAGGTCTTATTCCGGATGCTAACATCTTTTTTAACTGGTCTATATCGTCTTTAAAACCTCTTGCCTCATGTTCACATGCTTTCACACATCTTCCACACTTGATACACAAGTCGTTGTCTACTTCGACGTAATCACCGTTTACCACATTTGCAAATTCTACCGGACACACTCGAATGCATTTGTAGCAGTTCACACACTTTTCTCTGTCAACCGTGATCACCACAACTCCCCCCCTTGAAAGTGTGAGATGCTGTTAACTAAAAGTATTGAAAATTTCCAAAAACCGTATTATCTTCTTATTAGTGGAACACCCCCCACCATCAATTCTCACAAAAAGGAGGTACTCCACTATGCAAAATTCTGTAGTCTCTTGCCCCAAATGCGGCTCTACCAACATCTACAAAAACGGTCATGATAAGTACGGTAACCAACAATACTTTTGCAAAGACTGTAAGCGCACTTTCAGACTTGTTCATTCAAAAAAAACACAAGCTCTTCTCTTTCCCTTATCCTAAATGCCCTGTCTGTGGAAAAACTATGCAAATCCACAAAATCAAAAAAGCCTTCGTTAAGTTCCGTTGCCGTTCTTGCCATACCAGAGACGAAATCCCAACTAACTTACCTCAATTTGTCCCTCTTCCTTTCGACTCTTTCAAGTTCTTCCGTTTCCCTATCTTTATTGTCCTTAAAGCCTTCGTCCTTTATTTCAAAGCTGTGTCCTTGCGTTCCATCAGAGACTCACTTAATATCAAAGTCTCTCATGTCGCTATTTACAAATGGATTATTAAGTTACCTTCTATTTTTTCTCTCTTTAAGTTTGAGAATGTTTTCAAAGTCCATACAGAAAGTACTATGTTTGGCTTTTGGTGGAGCATGGACTAAAATCGTACGAATCAGCATAGAGAATGAGCTTCGATAATGTTGAGCACAGAGTGGTAAGACTAAGATGTTTATAAAGGAAAAGGGGTTTCAAGAAATTTAGTAAAATACGGTACTATGTAAATAATTTTTTTGTAGTAAGGAACTTATGTGAGTTATATGAGAATGAAAATGAGATGATTACAGCTTTAGCTTCCATCATCACTACTAGTTAACAGCATCAGCTGTTCAAACGTTTTTTAATCGCTTTTACCAAGGGGGATTGTAAGAAACAATCAATATTTTTCTTCAAATATTTTACCATTCTTTAACAAATCAAGTCAAGATATATGCATAAAATTAACCAATCAATAACTTAAAACCTTGAGAATATGAAAGATTCAGGCTTTGAGAAATAAAATGAACGAAATTCGAAGGTAGAGCTATTCACTATTTGCGATTTTCTTACTCTAAGGATGAGTTACAAAGCAAAGAACCTTCTATAAGAATTATAACTTTTTCTACCCTAATGCACTTCCGAACACAGTAGTTAAAAAACTGAACAAATAAGTTTCTCCTTTCAGCTGGAAATATGTCCCACTTGAAAATACTTTTGCTTCTTTGCCTGCTTAAGATAGTATTCTCTTCCTTTTTCCGTTATCTCCCAGATACCATTTGGAGAACTATTAGACAGTAGACCTTCTTTAACCATTTCAAATCTTGCCCATTGGGCTGTATTCTTCCAACGTTCTTCACGTGATTTTGATTTGAGTTTCTCCAAATCAAACTCTTTTAATATACCACTCATTTTTTCATATACTTTAGAAAGCACGTCCTTTACTCGAGCTCTTCCGCCCAGTTCTATCAGCGATTCCAGAATAGGTAATTAGTATTCCTTCTGAGGAGTCTTTAGCCCTCTTCTTAGTTTTCCACTTTGATCCTGATTCTTTGTCCTTTTTCCTTCATTCTCTATAGTGAGTAGCTCGTTATTTATGTTTTTGAAACTTGCTTGCCCCTCCTTTTTGAGGGAGGTCACTTTCTCCTTGAACGTCTCTATTTTCTTGGCTAATTCCAAAATCCTATCGGCCTTTTCTAGTTCCCTTTTCTCAACCAATTTCTTAATTTCATTTGCTAAAGTGGTATAAAAGTTATCCACTTCCTCGATAACGATATCGAAGCCACTGCTTACGCTATCGTTCATCCTGCTCCCTCCCTTCAGACTTGTTGAAGAATGCTTCTTGTATCCATCAATTCTAATACCATACTCTGTAACTTGAGAGTTTACATCTATGTAATGAAAATTACTCTCTTCATGCTTATTTTATCACATATATGAATGAAAACTGACAAAGTTCGTATACTATTATTTTGACAATTTCAATAATACCAGAAGACAGGAAAAGTTATTAGTTCATCGTTTATATAAGAAGGGCATTAGAAAGGTTGGAAAATGATTAGGACGGTTCTGTATATGAAAGTTGTAAACCTAAAGAAGTTTTCCAAAAACAAACCTTTTCAAAGTTTTATGACACAAATAGATCATTTTCAGACTAGTAACATGATGTATAATTATCTTGAATTCTATGATATTGCATAAGGTTACGACAATGGGGTAGAAAAATGTATATAATCACAAACCAACCCGAAGAAGGTCAAAGAACTTTACACGACAGGCTTACTGAACCCATAAGAATATCTGAAAGCATAGATACTCTTGTTGGCTTCTTCTACATGAATGGTTATAACCTCATTCATAGGGCTATAGATGAAAACCCAGATGCAAAAATGAGAATACTCGTTGGTTTGAATGTGGCACAAACTGATAGGGTGTTGTACGAGCTTGAAAGCACTGACAACACTTCTATAAGCGAAAAGGTGCAAACATTCTTTGATTTGGTGAAACATGTTCTTAATGATGATTCGACAGACACCCGAGAGGTATATGAACTCTTCATTGGTTTTATCAACCATCTAAAAAATGGAAAAGTTCAAATCAGGAAGACCAAAGAACCTAATCATTCGAAGCTCTATATTCTTAACTTTAAAGACAAAACCGTTAGGCCAGGCTTGTTCATCACTGGAAGCAGTAATCTTACGAAAGCCGGATTAGAGGAACAAACGGAATTTAACGTCGAAATTTCGGACTTTGGCTTGGATAGCACAAAAGAATTCTTTTCACGACTTTGGCAAGAATCCATCGAAATTACTGAGAAATGCGAATGGTTTGAGAAACTTATCAAGGTACTTAGCGAAGAAACCCATTTGGGAAGGAAGATTTCACCCTTGGAGGCATATGCATACATTTTAAAGACTTACATTGACTCTTTTATACCAAAACATTCCGTCGATGAGTTTGAAAGATTGCTGCAGAGAAATGGTTATAAGGTCTTTACATATCAAATGGACGCAATAAAGGGTGCAATATCAAAGATTGAGAACCATTCTGGAGTTATATTGGCAGACGTGGTTGGGCTTGGTAAGACAATTATAGCTCTGGGTATAGCGAAAATTCTCCGAGAGAAAGGAATTATAATTGCTCCTCCTGGTTTGATACAAATGTGGGAAGCATACTTAAAGCAATTTAGAATGTGTACGATTGGGAATTTTTTTCGATTGGAAAACTAGACGATGCTGTCAATTACGTCAAAGAAAACCTCGAAGTTAGTGTTGTTGTAGTTGATGAAGCTTATAAGTTCAGAAATCCCAAAACAAAAGGTTACGAGAAATTGTATACAATTTGCTTTGGAAGAAAGGTAATTCTTCTTACTGCAACACCATTTAACAATAGACCTTCGGACATCTTCTCGCTTATCAAACTTTTCCAGAGACCGAAAAGTTCCACTATAGATCTATCACCAAATATAGAGATCAAAATTTCAAAATTCCAGGAAGAATTCTCAGATCTTATCAAGATTAAAAAGTACTCAAAAGACCCTAATAAGATAGAAACCGCTCTCAGAATTTACAAAGAGAAGTTCAATGAAAACGTTGATAAAATTACTGGACAGGAACTTAAAAAGGTTGAAGAAAGAATTAGGCAGCTATCCAGGGAAATTCGGAAGTTTATAGAACCCGTTATAATCAGGCGAAACAGAATTGACTTAAGAGAAAATCCAAGGTACAGAAACGAAATTGGTGCAATGTCAGAAATCAAAGACCCAATAGCCAAGTTTTACGAACTCACAAAAGAGCAATCGAAGTTTTATGACACTATAGTAAATGAGTATTTCGGCGAGTACGGTAGATTCAAGGGAGCCATATACACACCATACTTCTACAAAGAAGCAAATTGTACTTTGGATGAATCTAACTTTGAATATTTGAGCCAAAAGAACCTCAAAGAATTGATTAGGCGCTTGTTGGTAAAGCGATTTGAAAGCAGCTTTGGAGCATTTGAAAGGTCTGTAATGGCCATCAGGGATACTTGTGAGAGGGTGCTAAATTTCATAACAAATTACGGATACTATACATTCGACAAAAAAATTTTAGAAGCTATTGATGAACTAACCGATGATGAGGTATTCGAAATTGTCCAACAAAGATTGGCAGAAGATATGGACGGTTCAGGGAAAGGAAGAATGTCAATCTATGATATCAGCGATTTCGAAAGAAAGGAAGATTTCATAAGAGATATTGAAAGCGATAAAAAGTTACTTGATAGTATCCTTGATGACATGTCAAAACTAAAACTACAAACTGAAGATCCGAAAATCCAGGCTTTATCAAAAACACTACGCGAATTACAAGAACAGGAACCAAAACGAAAGATAATTATATTCACTGAATACATAGATACAGTGAAATATCTAAAAAGCAAACTCGACAAAGAGTTCAGAATACTTGCCGTAGATAAAGACTTAACTGAAGAACTTCTAGAAAAAATAAATGCCAATTTCGACGCAACATATAAGGAACAGAAAGATGATTTTGACATTCTTGTGGCAACTGATAAACTTTCCGAAGGATTTAACTTAGCCAGAGCAGGGGTTGTGATTAATTATGATATCCCATGGAACCCTGTTAGAGTAATTCAAAGGGTTGGACGAATAAACAGAATAGGCCAGAAAATATACGACGAACTTTACATAATCAACTTCTTCCCGACAGAAAAAGGTGAAGAACTCATTAGACAGAGAGAAATTGCCGAAACAAAGTTATTCCTTATCCACTGCGCTCTTGGTGAGGATGCAAAGATATTTTCAGAAGATGAAGAACCAAGTCCATCAAAGCTCTACGCTCGACTGTCAAATTACAATGAAATTGAAAGAATCTCAGATGGTGACGAAAGTCCTTTCACGATTGCGGTAAAAGAATTTCAGACCTTAAAATCCAAATATCCAGACATTGAAGACCGAATCCAAAAAATGCCACCAAAGGTGAAACTTTCCAAAAAAGCAAATAGTAGCACTCGTCGAAACCAAGTACTGTTTGTTAAAAAAGGAAATAGCATTTTCATTCTACGTTATGATTACAATACTGGACAAATAGAAGACACTTTAGATTTGACAGATGTACTTGAGGATATAAAAGCTACAGAGAATGATGTTGCTAACGATTTAAGCGAAGACTTCTGGAAAGCATATGAAGAATTGAAGAAGAAACTCAGATCTTACGAAACTCAAAAATTAGAAATGAGCAGAGCAGATAGGGAAGTGTTTAACGCATTAAAAACACTGCTGAATATCGACAAATTTGCCAGTCACCAAGATAAAATAAAAGCACTGTTAACACACATTAAGTTCTTTGGTAGTTTGCCTGAAACAATGCAGAAGGACATAAAGAAATTAGCTAAAGAATTTGCGACCGGGTATACAAATAAATCAGAAGAAGAGTTCGTGAAAGCTAAAGAAAAACTAGATCAAATTGTTCATCAGTTGGGTGGCGAGGATTATCTTGAAAGAATGAATCTGGCTAAATATAGAGTGGAGATAATGATATCTATTGAGAATGTATAAATCGGTCAACTACCGTAGTGGGGGTGAGGAACTAAATGAAGACCGAGGAATTTGTGAACAGGTTACTATATTCTGGTGAGAGTGTACGAGAGCTTTTAACTCAGTACTTTCAAGAACGAAATCCTAACTTTTACCCCGAAGAGGTTAATATTGACGATGAGCAATCTAGCGTTTCGAAAGTAGGAACTCTAACCTTAGAAGATAACGCAGTTGTACATTTCTACTGCGTTCAACTTAACGAGATATTGTCTGAGAGAACATCCAAGAAAAGACAGTACGAGATAGCAAAAAGAATATTGTCCAGAGAATTTGCAGATGCTGGAATATTTTTCTTCTATGATGATAACAGAAACTTTAGAATCTCTCTTGTTTACAAGGAGTACTATGGTGTTAGAGAAAAATACTCACACTACAAAAGATTCACATTCTTCCTTTCAAAAGACAAGCCTTACAAAACATTTGTTTTACAAATGGAAAAAAATAACTGGAGAAAGCTAAGTGACATAAAAAAAGCATTCTCAGTGTAACCAGTGACAAAGGAATTCTACAAAGAGTTGCAAGCTTGGTACTTCTATGCACTCGACAAAATTAGATTCCCAGAAGACTATAAGTATTCAGATGATCCGCAGAAAAACAGAGAAGTACGGAATGCAACCAACCTAATAAGACTCCTAACACGAGTAATCTTTGCTTGGTTTATGAGAGAAAGAAATCTTATTCCAGAAGATATATTTGATGAAAACAAACTCAAGGGTATAGTAAAAGACTTCTTAAAAGATGAAAATAGCAGCAACTACTACAACGCAATTCTGCAAAACTTATTTTTTGCAACGCTAAACCAAAAACCATCGGAGCGTGCTTTTGCTTCAGACGGTGGAGAACCATATAATCCACACTATGGCGTAAAAACTTTGTATCGTTATGCGGACAAGTTTCTTATTTCAAAGGTACTCTAGAAAGTCAATAGGTAAATTTTAAAATTTGTAGGTCAATTAGAAAGATTTTTCAGTTTTTGAATCTTCGCCAATACTACACTTTCGCAACTTTTCGTCGCTCATGTAATTTACCTTT
>Ga0209720_1002333_pt1 | contig 14279 bp, 25 predicted proteins | sample AD_JPNMR3_MetaG_FD_184426 | JGI IMG/M metagenome (GOLD analysis project Ga0209720, IMG submission 184426) | Active sludge microbial communities of municipal wastewater-treating anaerobic digesters from Japan - AD_JPNMR3_MetaG (SPAdes) (version 2) | ecosystem: Engineered > Bioreactor > Anaerobic...
TAGATAATTTTCAGGGTGCTGATAAGTGCTCTGGGAAACAGATGAGTTCCTCCGTTATTGGAGGAGGCTTGCTCATGATTAACTCCTACGTCCGGAGAGGATTATTCTCTCCGGACCTCTTTGAATTTTCACAGCACCAAAACCAGCTGGTGCTTTGAGATACAGATGAGTTCTCTTTCCTCGTTCGTAAAGGAGAGAGAAGATTTGTTCATTGAAACCTCTACGTCCGGAAAGAGTATTCTTTCCGGACATTTAATTAATCTAAAAGGAGGAGAATAAATGGGAAGAAAAAGGCGTTCAACTGAGCAACAGATAGTCCAATCTCTATACGGGATTGGACACATATTTACTCCGGCTGTTCTAGTAGCCGAATTTCTGAGAAGAAACTTTCCATTTACCGGAAGGTTTTACTATAATATTCAGGAACAGAAATATATCGTTCCTGAAGATGAACAAGATGTCGTTAATCAGGATACAAATGGAGATCCTGATTATCCAAGTTTCGATATTGTAACTAGTGATGACTCGGTCTATATAGCTGTAGGAATAGGACCACATAGAGTGTCATTAGTGTATTATCTTGGTGACGGCTATTTACTCATTGCCGATCCAGACATGATAATCGATGATAGCCACACATTTTGGAAAAGTAATGAGTATTACAAACGTCAAAAACAAGTCACGGTATTATCTGATTATTATCAGAGGATGCCTAGATATATCTTTGAAAAGATTCGAAGCTATACTCTTAGAGCTATGAAGCTTAGAGAATAGATATAATAAGCTCTCTATCGAAAGGTAGAGAGCTTTATTTTAATATAAATAATAAGCAATAAGCAGGAGGAGAAATGAAACTAAACGAGCTAAAAGCATGGCTTAGTCAATTACATCCGGGATTAAAATCTATTCTTAATGACGATAAATATAGTTGGAACTGGAAGGATCAAGGAGGAGGTTACAGTCGGGAGAATTGTGCAATTACTATAAACAAATTTACCGAAAATCTATGGTATTCGAGAGTAGTTATTTTCTATCCCAAAAACTATTATAATCCTAACGATAGGAATATTCTAAATTTGAGTATTTTGTCAAAAGTAATATTCATTATTATCTATGATGCTATTAATGAAGAGGTATATCATATAATCATGGATAATGAAATCAATCTAAGATTATTCGATTACAAAACTTCTGGAATAAAGAATATTAGTGTCAAGAATATTATTTATGATGCTGAGTCAGATGATCTTATTACACTTGAGATAGATAAAGAAATATAGACAAAGAAGGAAGCGTGAGACAAATCAGGGACGATTGATACCTCGATGGGATGGGACTAGATTCTCATCCCATTTATTTTCATCGAAATCAATAAGGAGGAAAAATGAAACTCGATGAACTAAAATATTGGTTAAGCATGATTAATGCTAATCTAGGTTGCTTACTTAATAAATCAGGATTCTCATGGAATAAGGAAGCATACGATTCTCAAAATGGAGTATCTATTGAGATACACGAAATGGGAAAATCATTGAATTATTTAGTTATTCGTTTCAGAGATTACACAGACTACAACGATGTTAGAGACTGTGTATATATAGAGTATGAGAATAAACTAATCATATTCTATAACAAAGAAACAGAAGAAGTAACATCGATTTATAGAGATCACGATGCAAAACTTATAGTCGAAGACAAAGAAAATAACAGTTCGTTTCCGGTAGAAGTAAAAAGCTATGAAAGAATAGATGAAGATGAAGAGAAATATAACTTAGAGGTAGTTATGGAGGGAGATTAAAATGAAGATAAATAAAGATAGTCTTAAGAGATCCATAGATACTATACTCGATGAAATAGTACATAATATGTATTGTTGTGAATCGATGTATACGTATCTGAAAGATTTAATACACGAGAATCTAAATATATTTATTGGACACAGTACTAAGCAAATAAAGAGTGCACTAATGAAGTCATTTAAATCCGATAAGATAATATGTGGAGAGTTCGAACAGATGTTAGATACGTTCTTGGAATATTGGGAGGAAATAAATGAAGACTATTTCAATTAATGGAAGAGCTGCAACGCTTCATAAGAATAATATCTTAGAAGTAATTAACGGAAATCATGTAGAATACTATGAAATAATTCCCTATGTTACGGATGAACCGAAAGTAATGATTATTCCACGTGAAGAGATGAATAGTCCGGAGCAACCAACAACATACACTTATTATAGTGTGTATTGCAACGGAACTATTTCGTTTTATACTAAGATTCCGTATTCTAGAGAGGAAGGCATAGATATTCTGATCACATATAACAAAACAGGAGAAGATGAGGAGATACCGATTCTTGGTATTGAATTTATTAAGCAGGAGGAAGAATGACAAAGAAAGTATTCATAGTGTTATGCTTAGTCTTTATCGCAGTAACAGTTGGACTAGTAATAGTAAAGCATAATATTAATAGCATTGAGCCAAGCTGTTCAATTGGAAGCAATAAGATAGCAGTTCATAAATATATGAATGAAATCGGATATACTAAGACTAGTTCCGAAGAGAATATAGAAACTTATTCGTCTGATAAAGAAGATGTAACAATAGTTTATTGTGATAATCGAGTAAGCCTCGTAGAGATACGACCTCGTGTCTCAACAGATAGAGAATTAGAAGATAGTTTCTACTCAAACTATCTCGCTATCTATAATATATTTGGTTTACCACGAATCACAACAGAAGAGAGAATAATATGGTATGATAGAGAAACTGGAGCTTTAGTCGTTATGAATCTAAAGCCAGAATATCTAATTATTATAACGACAATAAATTGCGGAGAACAATTAATATAGGTAACAAAGCCCTGTATATCGCAGGGCTTTTCGTTACCTGCTTATCTATAGTAACATTAATAATTATCGAAGGAGAAGATGATGTTTAAAATACCGAGTAAAGAAGATGCAAGTAATACTTATCGTTATAGACAAATTATATTCTATCCGGACCTTTATTACTACGTAAGTAAGTATGTATATAAGCCATTGCTATATAGATTTAGCAAAAAAGAGAAAATACAGGATGTATTGGATCTATGTAATATGATAGTAAACTATAATGGTATCAAGATTAAAACAAGTGATGTAATTATCTATGATACTAAAGATAATGTGTTTGGCTTATACGACTCGATATGTGAAAGAGAAAAAGAAAAGACATCTATCAGTTTATTCAAGCACTTAGATGATATATATGTTTCATTTATCAATGACGATGGTAATCTTGAATTAGATGATCTCATTTACAAAGTCCGAAAATATGCAGTAACAATCGTTGATAGACATATAAGAACCTATTACTACGATCCGACCGAAGGAAATGCATCTACGATTATTAATGCAAATCCATCATTCAGAAAAGTAAAAGAGAATATTGATAAAATCATTAATGCTTGTGATGACAGAGATAAACAGCAGATACTAGAGAATCTATCTATGTCATTATTGAAAAGAAACAATGTACATGATTTAGACGTATACAATAAAAGTCTGGAGGTATATAATGAGTTATTGGGAAAACTATAAGGAATTATTACCAGAGAAATCGAGATTCCTTAATCATGTGTTCGATGAGAAACTTACAATTGATATAACTGACTATGTAAATGTCGATAAGGTAGAGAACGATATCCTTTTTGATGCTCTCGGAGATCATATCAAAGACTTTAACGAAGTAGATTCAAGTGATAAAAACTACTTCGTTTTCAATAACAAGATAAGAGTAAAGAAGAGAGCATTTCTCAAGGAGATTCTCACAGATGATTGTTATAAGAAAGAAATAGAAGCTATACGTGATACTACTGGAAGACTATTTATTACTATAGACTTCTATTGGTTTCTTCGTTGTTCGGATCCGGATTATGTAAGTTGGAGTAGTTGCTTTGCTCCAAACGGATGTTATCATCTCGTACCATATGAATTTGCTACTGGAAAGGGGATGATGATGGCAATGATTACTAATACTGATATGACTAGAATCATCGGTAGAAAATGGATAGCTATTCCGGAAGATAAAGAGAACTACGAAAAAGTACGTGAGATACTATGCCTGAAAACGTATGGCACGTTCCCAATTCTGTATCAGCAAGGACTTACTCGTTGGATTATAGAACATATATTCAACGATAAAAAAGAGAATTGGAAAGCGTATTCATATAAATCTGATCAAGAGATAATAAGCAAATTGGAATCGAATATCAGCGTAGAAAGAGTATGCGGTGGTGGAAGATATAAGAAGTTATTTGTAGATAGCGAAAGAAAACCAATTGCAATCTATTTCGATCCAGCTTCTTATATTCTAATACCAAAAGAAATAAATTGTAATGATGGAATAGGTGGTCTCGTAATCTTCCGTGGAATAGACGAAGAAGATGATGACGATGATGACATAATTGAATCCGATGATTATGATCGAGAATACGTAAATGAAGATGATGATTACTATGGTCATTGCGAATGGTGTGAAGATCGATGGCCAGTAGATCAGATGCATGAAGTTTATTCTGATGATAGTCGATTCGCTGGTGTTATGTTGTTATGTGAAGGATGCGTAGATGATTACGCAGTCTATGACGAAGTAAATATGAAATGGTATGAAGCCGATTGGTTTAATAGAAACTGTCATATATTATATGTATATAAACCAACGATTTCAGATGATCATTTACTTCTATGGGAAACAGTAAGCGATGTAACTGATTATCCAGAACTAAATGTATTTGACGAGAATGGAAGATGTATATTCAGAGTATATCTATTAATTCCAGACGTGTATCATGATCAATTTATGCAACTATGTTCTAACTTCGTTACTCAGATAGGTGACGACGAATATCAAATACGTAGTTATCATCCAAATATAGGATATATATTTCCAAATCTAATTGATTTATCTGGATTAACTCCATCATTGCCTAAGGAGGAGAATAATAATGCAGAATAAGAAAGCATTTAGAAAATTGATGTATAGCTGTATTAAAGCAACTGATACCGGTATCAAATGTATCATATTTGAGTCTGCCGGAAATCATAATCCATATTATCAAGTCAAATTTGCTAATCATTATATTTTAATGATTCCAAATAGAATAAAAGGAAATTGTCTGCTTCCTCTAATAAGTTGTCATACTGATACAGTGAGAGCATCACAGGAGATAAGAAACATCCATGAAGAGAAAGGATGTTTGCATAATGGAGATAAATTCGATTGTCTTGGCGGAGATGATAGAGCTGGAATAGCTATTGCTCTATCTCTTATTCGAGATTGTACTCCGGCTATATTTCTGTTTTGTGATGGAGAAGAGACTACTAATATCGGTTCTACAGAATTTATTCAGAAAGAAGAAGAGACAATCATGAAAACAAACTGTTATATTGGGTTAGATCGCAGAGGTGCAAATGATCTCGCACTCTATGACTATGTAAGCGATAGTCTCAATAAGCTGTTTATCTTGGAAAACTACGAAGAGAAAGGTGGATCAGTAACAGATGTATCTAGTATTGCATCTGAATATCCAAAACCGACTGTTAATCTTTCCGTAGGATTCTATAATGAACATACTCAGAAAGAATATGTTAATCTGTTAGATGCGTATAATACTTATATGCGAATAAGCCGGGTATTACCGCAGCTAATAGGTAAATACTTTACCGATATGAAAGCGATATCATATACCAGTAGATATAATGTATCTTACTGGACTAACAGAGATAAGTCAATATGGGAAGTTGATAGAGAACTAGGTATTCCTGATTCTACCTGTTTGCAGTGTCCATTCTATCATATAGAAGACGACACTTGTGACTATAACTTCGAATGTATTGACGAATTTTGGAACTAAAATAATATGGTTCTCATAAGGAGGAACGAATGTCAAAGAAGTTGAATTTAGATGACTTTGCTGCAAGAGTCGAAGCATCTAATGATGAAATGCCAAGAGGTATCGCAATTGCAATTACTGGTCTATTCAAACGAGGAAAGACTTACGGACTATCTCGCTTCAATCCATCTCAAGATGTGCGAAAGACTTTATTTATCGATACTGAGAGATGTGTATTGAAGTATGAAGAGTATAACGGAATGACAGTACTACCATGTATCTCTTTCGCCCCACCTCGAGATAAGAATGGTAAGATAATTCCACCAGAGGATCGGAATTATATTATTCGTGGGAAGAGATATAAAGCATGGTCATTCCAAGAGATATGTGCCATAGTCCATTCTCTTGCAGTCTCTGGTCAACTTAACGAACAATTCGAGTTAGTGGCAGTAGATACGGTGGATAATCTTCAGACTTGGTCTGAGGCATATTATCTCGAAAGCTATAATCAAAGAGTATCTGGAAAGGATAAAGGCGAACCAGTAGAATCTATTGGCGAGATTCCGCATGGCGCCGGTTGGAGCGATGCCAGAGATATTCTAGTGAGACCATTAATTCGAATGAAAGAAGAAGTTAATCAAATTGAAGTAGATTTCGGCATGTCGATTCATGCCAAGACTACAACTCAAGTAAAGAACTTTTATCAGAGAGATCCAGCTCTCAGAGCAGGAGTTACTAATGCGTTATTTGGAGAGATGGATCTCATTGGCTATGTCAATGTAGAAGATACTGATCTTCCAGATGGTGCAGAATACGGTGCAGTCTTTCAAGGAAAGCTGCACACTATATCATTCTCAGTAAGCGATGAGATATTAACTGGTGGAACTCGATTGAGTAAGCTGGCTAATAAGACCTTGCCATTTGCGTATCAAGCATTGGCAAATGAATATAAAAGAAAGGAGGAATAATGTCACCAATTTTACCAAGTCAAAGTAGTTATAGTTCGGGACGAATAGAGAGTCCCGGTGAGAACACTGGATATATAGTAGATATCATCGATCAGACACCCGGAACTACATACGATGCAGTTCTAGATTTCGTGTTCGGATTCTATGACGTTCCGCCAGAATGGACCAGAAAGATGCGTCTTTATATCAAATTTGATAGAGATGCCAAAGGTGAAGTAGATCCGGATTGTAAAGATCTGCGAAAACTTTATCGTATATTTCAACAGATGGGATATACTAAGATAAGAGATGGAATACTCAAAGGTATCGGAGTAAATGCCAAAGGCAAGTTTGTTGATGAGAACGATAAGCCAATAAAGGATATAGCTGGATTATTGAAGGCTTTATCCGAAGATAAATCGTTTCTGATCTATCTAGCTAAAGATAAGAATGGCTATGATAAAGTAGTTTCGGTCCTTGATCTAGAATTGGACAAGGAGAAAAAGAGCAGTACTTATGCTGAAGAGATGCGAGAGAGCTACGATTATTGGGTAAATCAATACACTAATAATCCGAAGCTATCTACGGCTAAGACTGCTGGTTATAACACTGATAAGGAGGAAGAAGATCTAATTTATGTTCCCGGCGAGGATTAATGCAATGACTGAAAAGTATTACGAGATAGCTGAATATAGAGCTAGCAATAGAAATAGACTAATCCTAGTCGAGAACATCAGCTACGCTATTCTGGAGAAGGGGGCAGACCGTCCCCTTTTCCGGTCTGTTTTCTGGTATACTGAAGATATAGTGGATTATTTAAAGACGAATAAGTCCGTATCTTCATATCGTGGTATACGAGGAATAGATAGTGTTCCAATCGATATAGATAAAGGAAGCAATAGCGATACCTATACCAAAGAAAAGCTATTAAGATTCCTCGATAAGCTAGAAGAGATTGGTCTCGATGATCAAGCTTATCAAATCTATTTCAGTGGAACTGGATTTCATATCTTTATTGATAATTCTACTTTCGATTTCCAACCTTCGACATATCTTCCGGAACAGGTATCTCAAACGCTATATAATATAGGACTCATAGATGATTCATCTATTATCCGTGGAAACCAACTTATTCGTCTTGAGAATAGTCTAAATGAGAAGAGTAATCTCTATAAGATTCCACTTTCTATAGAAGAAGTAAGAACTTTATCTCTTGATCAGATACGAGAACTTGCTCGTTCTCAAAGATTAGACTTCGTAGTAGAAGAGAAGAATGGTCGTGGAATCCTTGAGAAATTTGTAGTACCAAGCTTTGAATTTGATTCCGGAGATAAGATAATACCAAGTAGTTGGAAGAAAGGAGGTAGAGTAGATGAAGGTAAGTTTGATAATCGCTATGCTATATGTATTCAGAAGTTGTATGAGCTTGGACCACGAGAAGGAAGTAGAAATAATACTGTGATGCGCATTGCATCGCATTGTAAGAGACAAGGTATGCCAGAAGATTTTACTATTGCTGGATTATTATTCTGGAATAGTAAAACGAATCAGTCTCTCGATGATAAAGTAATTATTGATAAAGTACATCAAGTATATAATAAGCCATATAGATATGGATGTAATGACATTATCATGAAAGAGTTCTGTAATCCTAATTGTCTATTCTATAAGCATAAGAATCTAGACAAGACTGGATTACTTAATGTCAGCGATTTGGATAGAGCATTTGAAGAGAGACTACAGATTATAGAAAACAAAGATCGCTATATTAATCTAAAGAATATATTCGGTCTCGATGTAGATTGTGTACTCTATCCCGGAGAACTCGTAGTATTTCAAGGAGATACTGGTATTAATAAGACTAGTATCATTCAGAATATAATGCTCGGAGTAGATATGGTAAACGATCTAGTAAGACCACCAGAGCTTCAGATCATCTATTATGGACCAGAGCTATCTGCTGGTGTAATTCAGTTGCGTAATTATTGTATAGTAACTGGCTATACTGAAGACGAGGTAATTAAACATAAAGACGAATTATACAAGTATCATACAGCTCTGGAACATATAGCAGTTCAAACTGGTATTCTTACAATCGAGGGAATAGAACAATTAATTCTGGATTATCAACCTCAAGTATTAGTAATAGATTATTACGAGCAAGTCGAACATCCTGCGTGGAATCGCAGTCCTACTATGGCAATTGCAGAGATATCTAAGTCTCTATCGGTTATGGCTCAGAAATATAACATTATTCTCATTGCCATATCTCAGATTAATAGAGCATCTGCAGTTAATAAAGATGTAGGTATCCATTCCGGATTTGGTAGTGGTGCAGTAGAGAAGACTGCTCGAAGACTATTTACTATTACTGGAGAACAGGATAGTCCGTATAGAATAATCAATCATGTAAAAGCCAATTCTGACGTTCTCTGGAAGAATGTAATCCTTGAGCGTCAGGATAATTGGCGATTCCGTAGAATTAAATAGGAGGAATAATGCACGTAGTAGAAAGAGCTACAGAAAAGATAACAACATTTCTAAACGGAAACGATATAAAGATCAATAGAAGCGGAAGAGTAAATGATCTTGTTTCCGTAATGGAAATTGTCTTAGGTGATGATATGGTATCGCTTATCATTACCGAATATGGAGAAGACTCAATCGAATTAGATTATTCATATCATCAGATGAATTATTCTCAATTAGAACATCCAGCTATTCGACTTGAGTTCTATAACATCGTAGTAGATGATATATCATTTACAAATATGTTAGATAGAACTCTCTATGTAGTAAATAAAACTATAGAGAGATTTAAAGAAGAACTACGACTAGTCTATGGAGAGGAATAAATAATGAGTAAGGAGATTTCTAAAGTGTTAGAAGATATACTGAAGAAAATAGAAAGTATTCAAGAAGAAGATGATTTATTAGATGATGAAGACGAAGATATAGAAGATTTCAATTTGGTAAAGAAGTATATTGATAGAGCTATAGATAAACTTATGAATCTATTACAATGTCCGGAATCTATCAATGAAAGAAGAGACTATATTATAACATTGATCGATATGTATGCTAAACAATTAGTAAACGATATGGAAATCAGAGATATGGAATTACTATGTTATCCTTCATATAATGATCTTAAAAGTATGATGAAAGAAGAGGAGGAGTGATGCCGAGTTGCTGGAAAAAAATGGATTACTATGGTCCCGATGGATACTGTTGGAATTGTCATCGGTATCAAGAGTATACTCATATCTATCAAGTCTGGGAAGCTCTCTGGAGAGACGAGCAAAACGAATATGAATCCGGATTCTGTCCAAATTGCGGAGACAAGATAGATACGGATGCACGCTGTAAAATATGTAAAGAGCGAGAAGACTTATTCGAGTATAAGAATGAGCTCTATTGTTCGTTCTGTTACATTATAGTAAGAGTAAAAGAATTACTCGATGAATTAGAGAAGGTAATCAATGAGGATAGTGAATATTATACTGATATTATAGACATAATAGAAGATTACTTCGATGATCAATATGATCTACCAGAAGAATATAAAATAAAAGGGAGGAACGATGCCGAAAGAAGATAAAAGTAAAGAGACATTACTCGAATTAGTTTCCGAAAAAAGAGAAGCCGAAGAGATGGCAAAGATGTTAATCGAATTGGATCTCGATTCGGAAGATGTAGAGAAGCAATTAGAAGAGATTAAGAAGAGATTAATTAAGAAAGTTAATTCTATTGATTTCGTCTATATTAATCTCGATGCTCAAGTCGAGAGATTAAAAGCTTATAAAGAGCTATATCAAGACGAAATAAAGAAGATAACCAAGAAGATAGATAGCATAGAAAAGAATAAGGATAAACTACTACAGATGTTAGCAGATGCTGGATTAGTAGAAGCGAATAAGCCTTTGCGTACGCAGTATCATGTCTATAGCTTGGCTAAGACTTATGGCTCCGTAGAGATCATAGATGAAACTCAGATTCCGAAAGAGTATATAAAAACAAAGATAGAACAAGTTATTGATCTCGCTGCCATAAGAGCAGACTTACTCGCCGGTAAAGAAATACCGGGAGTACAACTTCCAGTAAAGATGAAAGTGAGAAGACGATGAAAATAAATAAATTCTCGAGAACGAAACCCAGACCATTTAACCCAGTGGTCTGGGTACTTATAGATGATCAGAAGACTAGAGTAGCTATGATTACCGATGGTTATATAACAGATGATAATATTCTAGTAGTAGTAAACTATAATCCACTCTATCGTGGATTTGATAGAATACGAAGAACAGAGAAAAGAATTGTAGATCTTACAGGAAAATTAGATCTTCAGGATCAACTTTATTGGATAGGCTTAGATGACATTAAAGATGCCATAGAAGAGTGTGGTTTATGATAGTATTGAGTCAAGTGATAATGAAGTTGGAGACCTCGTTTCTTTTTGCATTGAGTTATACTATAATGCTTGCGAATAAGTTCTTTATTGGACTCGGCATGTCATTCTCGGTAATTAAACCAGCAATAGTAAAAGAGTATATTGATAACGAGGAAGAAGGATGTTTTATTTATCAATTAGTTATACTAGGTATATTCAATATAGTATATATCAATATGTTCTCCGAAGATGGAGTACATGTTATCAACTTCGGTATTGGTCTTACGCCAATGACGCCAATAATAACAATTGGATGGAGGAATAATGGGTAAGAATATGATATCCAAGAGAGAGAAGAAGTTCTATAATCTTCTCAATGCAAATAAGGATATGTTTACTGATGCAGAAATAGAGTTTTTAGTTCAAAACTTTAAGTATCTATTATCTCATCAGAAGATTGCAGAGATTTGTGAAACTAAAGGACCATATGTATTTCTAAAATGGTTAAAAACGAATAAGTCTGAGAATATACAGCAGTTTATTCGAGACTTATATTACAGTATTCAGAACGATAGTTCTCAAGAGCTACTAATATCGATGATATATTCAGTAGCGTTACAATTAGGTAAGGAGGAAAGTGATGCCAAACACGACAAAGAAGACACCAACGAAGACGACTAAGCCAAAGGATACTGAACCTAAAAGAAAAGTCTTATCCAAAGAAGAATTTATCGATATGATTTCAGATGAAGAGAAAATACTTAATGCTATAGATGAATGGATTAATCGCCTTGTAGAAAAGTTGGGAGGAAAACCTAGAACTCTAGCAGAGATATGCTATTACATCTACGATCAGATAGAAAATAAGAACGATACAGAAGCTGAGGTATTAACTATTATGTTATCGTTCTTTACTATAAATGGAGGGAGATAACTATGACTATATGGGTAATAATAGTTACAATAGCAACATATCTAATTCTCGTAGGTATTATTAGTTATTACATGAAGAAAGCAAAAGAATTAGAAGAAATGAATAAGTCTCTTGTTACATACGCAGATAATCTATTTGATAAGATAGATAATCTCAAGAAAGAATGGTTGAAAGATGCACACAAAGCGAAGCTTTATGACGACCTCATGAAGAAATATAGATATGCGTTGTTTTCTTGTAGTAGTTGTGGAAAGATAATGTCGAAGAAGAATACGAATTGGATTAATGAAAAACCGTATTGTGGGAGATGTAAAAATGCGCAGAAATAAATATGTAATTGGAATAGATCCGGGTAAGAGAGGCGGCATAGCCGCCATCTCTCTCGAGGATAGAAAAGTAGTCTTCACTAGTAAGATGCCAATCGTTGGCGAAGACTATGACTATGAGAAGATAGATCAGATAATGAGTGATAACAAAGATAACATCGCTATGATTTGCATAGAGAAAGTAGGATATATGGGAAGAGATACTGCTTCTTCTATAGCATCGCTTTGTTATCATGCTGGAGTTCTCTATGGAATGGCTTATTCGCTTAATATACCAATTACTGTAATAGCGCCATCTGCATGGAAGAAGGGAATAGGATTACCTGCTATTGGTGCCAAACGAGGAACGAAAACAGAGACAGAAGAAGAGAAGAAGATAAGACAGCGAGAGAACGCCAAGATAAAGAAGAAGGCGAAAGGTAATTCCATATCTTTAGCCTACGAGCTTCATCCTGAATTACGAGGAAGAACCGATGCTCTTACTGATGGTGAAGCAGAAGCCATACTCATAGCAGATTACTATATTAAACTCTGGTATGGAGAGAACGATGAAAAAAGAAATCGAAGTACTAAAAACAAATGAAGATTATGTATATCGTTCTGGTATACTCTATTACATTGGCATAAGAGTAAGACACGGAAAGATACATTATCTCGATGCAGATGAGGATATTATTGAGAAAGGTGATGTAGTCTTTATCTACGATACTTCTTCTGGTATCATTGTAATAGAGTGTTACAAGACTCCACCAAAGAAGAATAAACTTCGTCTTATAGATTGTTTAGATATCGATGAGAAAGATTGTGATTATCTAAGAGTTATAGGTTGGGTAACTATATTAGAAATACCGTCAGCCGTACTACTTTTAGATAGAAATGAAAGAGCGATTATCAACAAGTTAATTAAGAGTGCACAGGAAGAAGATGCCGAGAAGAAAAGTGAATAAGTATATCCTGTGCGAAAATTGTAATACATATGTACCACAACGAGATGATTATGGTCAGGAAAACGATCATTGTCCTCGTTGTGGTTATCTTATAATAGGAGGAAAAATAATGAATCTATATGAAACCGTTGGAAGTTTGAACTATGAATTATACTTGGATGGTATATGTTGCCAAGACTTCTATACTTTCGTAGAAGCCAATCTTGAGAATTGTCATGGCAATACATTTGAAGAGATAATTACGGAACTCAGAAATGAGTATCCGAATGATATGCCATGCAAAGATAGATTCGATGAATACTTAGAATTATTGGAGGATAAACTCTATGAAAACATTGAACGAAGAACTGATTAACGCTACTCAGAGAATAGTAGATGAACTGTGGAACGGTGGATATTGTTGTGGTTATCTACATTCTTGGTTAGAGTATTCGCTTACAGATCAACTAGATGAAGAAGAGAATATATCTATTACGGATATAGATGAGATGGAAGAATATCTTTCCGAAGATCTTCCAGAGGCTTGTAACGAATGTTATGAGATTGTAGATATGATAATCCATCGATTAAGAGAAGACCATCCGGATTGGTAAAATAGAGAGAGGAGCCATTGTCGAAAGATGATGGCTCTTTTTAATGACTACAATAAATGGAGAATTACTCGATTATACGAAGAGAGCAATAGACGATATATACGTTTCCGGAAACTGTTGTGCAAGAGTTACTATCAATACGATAGTAGCTCTTTTTTTATTCGAGATCGAGTAAGGCAGAGCTTATTCGTTTTTAAAAAGAAGATAGAAAAGAGAAGAGAAATTAAAGAAAGATGATTAAATAAGCAGCAATAGCGTGAATGAAAT
>Ga0209720_1002337_pt1 | contig 14267 bp, 13 predicted proteins | sample AD_JPNMR3_MetaG_FD_184426 | JGI IMG/M metagenome (GOLD analysis project Ga0209720, IMG submission 184426) | Active sludge microbial communities of municipal wastewater-treating anaerobic digesters from Japan - AD_JPNMR3_MetaG (SPAdes) (version 2) | ecosystem: Engineered > Bioreactor > Anaerobic...
TCAACCAGCAAATCAACACATTCTTCGAAATTTTCTCGCCAATTATCAATTTCAAATTTTTTGAAAAAATTTTCAATCTGACTGTGTGTATATTTTAGTTCATCTTTGGTTTTTGACTTATTGACAACAACCTGACATATTTCTTCAATATCATCATCTGCGTATATTGCAAGAGCCTCTTTTAAATGTTTTAAAACACCAACATAATCAACAACAAAACCGCACGATTTGTTTTTGTAAACCCTATTAACTCTTGCAATTGCCTGCAATAGATTGTGTTCTTTTAAAACATTATCAAGATACATCACCTGTTCAATCGGCGCATCAAACCCAGTAATCAGCATTTCGTTTACCACAACAATTCCAACATCACCAGTTACTCCTGTTTCTTCATCCTTTTTGTCAAAAGACAGTTTGAAACTTTTTATATTCCTATCATGCTCGTCTTTATCAATAAACTCTCTTTTGTAAATTTGCGGGTCATCGTTTGGAGAACCGGATATTACCACAGCAATTTTCAGCCGTTTCAATGTTTCAAGGTCCACATTGCCTGGATTATGTTTTTCAAGTTCTGCGATTTTTTCTTTCAACGCATGTTCAAGTTTTTCTTTATACCTGATTGCTGCCAGTCGTGAAGCAGCCACTACCTGGCCCTTGAATCTATTCGGAAAAACATGGGTAATGTAATGCTCTATCATATCCTTTGCCTTATCCTTTATGACATCTTCATCTTCAAGATATGCGCGCCATGTATACTTACCCATTATTCTTTGTTTTTCTTCAACATCAAAAGAATGAAACACATCCTCAAACCTTGCATTGGCGTTTTCTTCGTCTGAAAGTTCTGCTGAATGAGTCCTTCCTTCATAGACGATTTCAACTGTGACGCCATCCTCAATTGACTGCCTGATGCTATACTTATCAATGTAGTCGCCAAAAGTCATTTCTGTTTTTTCTATTGGAGTGCCAGTAAACGCAATTTTTATTGAGTTTGGAAGAGCTTTCCTTAAATTGGCGCCTAACAGTTTATACTGGGACCTGTGCGCTTCGTCTATCATTACAAGGATTTTCTTAGACCTGTTCAATTCAGGAAATTGCGTTTTCAGTTCCCTTTCCTGAAATTTGTGAATCATTGCCATAATCACATCAGGTGTATCAGTTCGCAGCAGTTCCTTTAATCTTTCAATAGTGTCTGCGTGATTGACTGTGTAACCAACACTTTTTGAAGTATCCTTAAGTTGTTTTTCAAGTTTTTCTCTGTCTGTCACAAACACTATTTTAAAACCACTCAGTTCTGGGTCTCTAAACATTGCTCTGACTGTTTGCATCATCGTCAAAGATTTTCCTGAACCCTGAGTATGCCAGACAATACCACCTTTTTCTTCAGGTGTTTTTCCTTGCTTAATTCTTTGTATGATTTTCTTTACAGTTCTGAATTGCTGGTATCGTGGAGCAATCTTGATTACGCCAGTACCTTTCGGGTCTTCAATAAAAAGCGTAAATATGCGCAGGATATCAAGCAAATTGTTTTTTGCCAGTGTACCCTGAATAAGAATATCCTGTTTTGTAATTGTTTTTTCGCTGATGTCTGAAATTTTGAAAGGGTAGGGGTCTTTCCATTCATTAAAATGTTCGTGCTCTGCAGTGATAGTCCCTAATTTCGCTACTTGATTGGAACTTGCAACAACAAACAAATTATACCAGAACAATTTTTCATTTCCTTCTTTTGTACCCCGCCTGTTTGAATATCTCAAAAGTTGTGTTATTGCTTCGTTTATAGGGTCTGCAATTGCTGGAGATTTGCATTCTACAACAACAAGTGGCAATCCATTCACAAAAAGCACGATGTCAGGAATAATGTGTTTTTCAGTACCAGGGATATTGAGTTTAAACTGGGATATCGCAATAAAAGAATTATTTTCAGGATTTTGAAAATCAATATATCTGACAGTTGGACTTCTTTCTCCTGTTTTTCTGTTTTCTGAAACTGATGTATTTTCAAGAAGCAGGTCGTGAATTTCTCTATTTGCTTCAAGAAGAGAATTTGATTGCGGTATCGTTATTCTTCTGACAACTTCGTTTATCTGGGCGTTTTCTATCCACGGATTGATGCTTTTTATTGATTCTTTAAGTTCATTTTCAAGAATCACAACCTTAAAACTTTCCCTGAACTTTATACTGCCACCATAAACAGGTTCACCGTTATCTGTAAATCTGATGATTTCCTTTGTATCTTCAGGATTGTCCTTATTCTGCCTGTAAATTTTCCAGCCAATCCTTTGAAGATGAGCAAGGAAACGATTTTCCACAAAATATTCTTCATCAAGTCTGGTGAACATTTACATCATTCTCCGTTATTAAATGGTTCACCCTCACTTTTCCTGTAAGCAAATCCTCCATTAGTCCTTTTTTGATGCGCTCAAGTTTTTGCTTGTATGCTTCTTCTTTTTCTATGGTGTTATCTACCTGTGAAAGAATTTCTGCAATGCGCTGTTGCTCGGGAAGTGGGGGAAGTAATACTCTAATAGTACGAATATTGCTCATACTTAGAGCAGATTGTGTTGTACTTGACATGATAAGGTTGATTTCTCTTTTACCATGAAAACCAAGTAGATATTTTAAAATAAACTCTGGCATAAGATCATTTTTTCTAATAGAAACTTTTGCAACGTTTGGCGCAAGATGGAATTTGTCATCAAACGGTATAATTGCACATTCTCCTACAGTTCCAACATACGATATAACTATGTCGTTTTTATCAAGCTTCGATCTATTAAGCTTTACAGAAATATCCTTTGGCATTGTATAGGTATTACTTAAATCTAATTTTCCATCTCTGATATTTAATGCTCTTATTAATATTATTTCCCCTTCAAGAGAGTAGTTAAAAAATTTAGTATACTCAAATCCGGCCAATTTTGTAACAAATGCTACCTCCCCCAATCTAACTACTTCCCATTCTTCTGGGATTCTGCCAAGCGGTGAATTTTTGAATTTGTGGGTTTTTTCGCTGCGGATTTTGCCATTTTCATCAATGCCTCTGGTGAGTAAATCCTGCATCAAGCCCTGTTTTATACGCCTGTATTTCTCTATAATCTGGTCGGTTTTTTCAATTGCCCTGTCAACAGTTTCAAGTATTTCAGCAATCTTTCGCTGCTCAGGAAGGGGAGGGAGGAGGATTTGAAATTTTGAAAATTCTGAAATCCAAAATCGCTTATGCTCACTTCCAGGTTTAAAGTTTAATATTTGTAATGCGTTATATGCTACATATAAATTATTTTCCTCATTTTTTGCATTTAGTATTTTTATTGCAGAGGATTTTAATTTGAAAGGGAAATTGATGTATTTACTTTCAGTTGTAAAATCATCAAAAATAATTACGGGCAAATTTTCAAATATTCCAAATTTTTCCTCAGTATAACCTAAAATAAGAGTTTTTCCTGGAGTCAAAACAGGGATACCACTATTTTTATCATAATTTTCATTTTTTACTAAATATTTTGTAGGTTGTTCGTACTTTAAAACCTCCCCCAGCCTTACTCTTTTCCATCCTTCTGGCACTTTTATATTGTCATTTCCCATCTGGGTATTATGACTCTTCTCTTTCATGTCTGCTAAATGTTCTTTTTAATCTTCCATATCTTTTATCCTATTTCGTGTTTTTCGGGTTTATTTCGGGTTTGTTTCGTGTTTTTCGGGTTTATTTCGGCTAATATGTATTCGGTAGACCTACCCGTTTTTCCTATTTTTTTCAAAAGTCCTTTATCACATAAGGATTTTAAATCATTTAAAGCCGTTCTGTCGGTTATATTAAACATTTCTCTATACTCTCTGTTTGTAATCTTTCCTTTTTCTTTCACATACATCACGGCTTTTATCTGCCTTTCATTGAAATTAAGCTTTGCCAAATATTCTTCAGTGTAAACATCTTTGAAAAACAATAGAGAAAATTCTGTATGATTTGCTTCAAATTTTGGGTGAGGTAGTTTATAATCGCTTAAAGTTTTTATCATTCTTTCTATTCCAGAACCAATGTTTTCAACAAAACCGGCAAGATAAAACACATAAAACATTATAAGGTTTCTTGCCGCAGAACAGTGAAGGTCCAATAATTTTTCCAAACTCCAACCCTCAGGCAAACCGCCGGGATTATAAAACCATATCCTATCATCATAAATTTTTATCTGAATATTATTTGCTGTAAAGTAATCTCTATGTAAAAGTGCATTAGCAACTGCCTCTCTTATGGCTTCCAGTGGGTAATCCCAAATTTCTTTTCTTTCGATACCTTTAATTTCGTATCTAACACTAATAAAATTTTTAATTGTTTCAACAGTCTCTGCAAATTGATTAAAAAGATTCCCCTCTATCCATCTGTCGCTAACGATTGTAATATTATCTTTTAATTTTACAACTCTGACTTTTGCGTAATTAAAATACTTTTGTACTTCTTTACCAAATAAAAGTATTCCTGCGTTATTTATCTTTCCGTTTTCTGAAAGACCCAATTTCTCAAAAATTTCTTCTATTGGCATATTAAAATTTAAAACAGACAGTCTATCTTTTGATTTGGCTATGCTCAAAAAGTTTTTGACATTAGACTCATCTATTTCATCAAACGTAAAATCTTTTTCTTTAAGACGTTCCCACCTCAAATCTTTTCTAAAATAACTTTTTAAATCTTCAAATGTCATCTCTCTAGTAGTATTTCCAACCCTTTTGTAATATCGTCCATCAAAAGATACCGGAATAGAAGATTTTCTGACATTGATTATCAATACTTTTTTGTCATCAATATTTATTACTTTAAATTCAGGCGTGATGCTGAGTTTGTTTACAATTTGATTCACAATGTTTTGATAATTGTTATCTTTTAGTTGCATTCCTGTAATTTTTTTATGTTTATTAACCCCAATAATTAGTGTCCCGCCATCAGTATTAGAAAAAGCCGAAATTGTTTTTAGAGTATTATCTCCAAAATTCTCTTTGAATTCCAAATTTATATCTTCATCCATTTTTAATATTTCCAGTAATTCATTTGAATTTACGGAAAATTCATTATGTTTACTCATAATTCAATACCCTTAAAAATTTATTTAATTTTTTTATCTCTTCATCTCTTTCTCTTATTAACTGTCGTAATGAAATTTTATATTTATCCCAGAGTTTTTCAAAGATTTTTATCAGTTCTTTTTTTTCGGCGTTAAGATATTTTTCCAGATGCAATTTTATAATTTCATAAAACTTTTCCAGCAGTAAATTTTTTGCTTCTTTTTCTGTTAATGTTTCCTGTTTTTTCTTTACCTTGTTTTCAAGGGCTTCTTTTTTTGATTTCAGTTCCCTGTTCAATTTTTTTAATTCTCTGTCTTTGCCTTCTATCTTCTTAATTAAATCCTGCCATTTCTGGGCTTCTTTAATGGCTGCTTCCTGCTTGCTTGATAAAAGGTCGTTAATAGTTTCTTTTAAAAATTCTTTTACTTTGCCTGCTGTTTTTTGTCCCTGTTCTTCTTCGTCCCAGTCCTCAACTTCTTCAAGAATTTCGTTTAATTCACCTTCCTGTTGTGCGATGTTACCTTCAAGTTCTTCAATCTCTTCTAATTCTTTTTCAAAAAACTTCTTTACGATTCTTTCGTCATCAATAAGCATTTTGCTCCAGCCAGAAGAGACAATGGTTTTGAAGTCATACTTTAATTCTTCCCACCAGTTAACAAATACTCCAGCAATCTTAAACTCGTCAAGCACTCCAAGGGGCAGTAAATTATCTTTCAAACTTTTTAATGCTTTTACTCTAAAATCCCAGAGTTTGTTGTTTCTTGGAAATGCTTCAATGTCTTTTTCCACGCCTGACCACCATTGGTTTAATTTTTCAAGATGCTGGGAATAAGTGTTTTTAACTCCTTCAAAGCCATCAACAATTTCTTTTATCCTGTTTTTCTCAGTGATACTGCTTAAAAACTCTAAACCCTTATCGTCTTTTTTAGTAAATAAAGTGGAAACCTTGAAATGGAACTTATCCATTTGCGGTTTATTAATTTTGAGTTCTTGTTCTGGTATGTAACCTGATAGATGATGACGAACATTTTCTATCTCAGGGTCAGGCGAATTGTCTACATATCTACGGATGTTCAAATTGAAGTCGTTTTCTTCAATCTCTCTGATATCAACGAGTTTTGAATACTTGGGAATTTCAAGTTTCCTGTCAAATACTGTCACAATCTTTTCAATATCTTCTGGTCTTAAATAATTTTGATTCCTTCCTTCGCCGTATTCCCTGTCTGCGTTGATAAAGAAAATTTTGTTTTTCAGGTGCTGGGGCTTTTTCTTGTTGATGACGACGATACAGGCAGGAATACCTGTGTTATAGAAGAGTTTTGATGGCAATCCTATGATTGCTTCAATAATGTCATCTTTCACGATGCCTTCCCTGATGACTTTTTCCTGACCGCCTCTGAATAACACACCATGGGGCATCACGCTTGCCATCACTCCATCAGGTTTCAAACTGGCTATCATATGTTGTAAGAACATCAAATCTGCTTTTTTACCTGTTTCAGGCGTAAAGCCATACTTGAACCGTTCAGAAAACTGCATGTTTGCCCGTGAGTAATTTTGAGAAAATGGCGGATTAGCAAGAACCCTATCAAACAATTTGATATAACCATTTTCAATAAACTGAGGATTCGTAAGGGTATCTTCATTATTGATGTGGGCATCTGGGATACCGTGAAGAATCATGTTCATTTTGCAAATAGACCAGGTTACTCCATTAAGTTCCTGACCATACAGAGCCATGCTTTTTGGGTTTTGTCCTTTTTCTTCTACATACTGCCGCGCTTCAATAAGGAAACCACCTGAACCCACTGTAGGGTCATAAATTGACATATGTTCTCTGGGTTTTACTACTCTGACCATCAGGGTTTTGACATGGGGTGGAGTATAAAACTCTCCACCTTTTTTACCAGCAGAGTCAGCAAACTCTTTCAAGAGATATTCATACGCAGCGCCAAGCAAATCAGGAAATTCAAAATCTTCATTTCTCAATCTGTAGTTATTAAAGTGATGAATCAAATCAACAAGTTGCTGGTCTTTCAGCCGGGTTTTCCCTTTTACAGCATTGAAATCTATGTGTTTCAATACGCCATCAAGTTCAAAGTTTGATTCTTCCAATGCTGCAAGGGCTTTGTTTAACTGGTTGCCGACATCTGTTTTCAGGACAAGGATATTTTCCCATCGTGCTATTTCTGGAACGAAAAAAGTATCGCCGTAAGACGATGAGTCTTCAAGGAGTTCATGAATTTGTCTATCAGAAAATCCTTTGTCCTTGTACTCCTGCATTAGTGCTTCTCGTTTTGCTTCAAACACATCAGAAACACGCTTTAAAAAAAGCATACCAAAGATGTATTCCTTGTATTCTGAAGCATCCATTTTTCCCCGCAAGATATCTGCGGCTTTAAATAAATGTGTCTCAAGTTGCCTTAATGTGATTTTGTGATTATTCATTGTTTTTCCTTTTAGAGAAAGTTTTTACCTTTCTTCTGGATATAGACGAGATACAACAATCATCATTTTTGATAAATGTTTCTTTGATAGGTGCGTTCATTTTTCAGTTTAACATATCAATTGAAAAATAATTGTGGTTCAACATGTTGATATTATACTCTACAAAAAACTTATAGAAAATTGATATCGCTGATAGCAGGGTAGGGCGGTTATACTACCCCCATTAAGGACGAAATTGAAAATAATAAGGTAGGATAGAGTGGCCTGAAATAGGAACAGTACAAAATCACACCCCTCTTTGCAAAATCATCTCATATTACATCCCCTCTTTATAAAACTATCTCATACTACCCCCCTCTTTATAAAACTACCTCACATTACCCCTTTTTATAAAATTCTCCCACATTACTCCCCTCTTTATAAAAGAGGGGTTGGGGGAGATTTCAAATCCCCCTTAATCCCCCTTTTATAAAGGGGGAAAAACAAGAGGAGGAAAAAGAAGGGCTGGGGGAGATTTCTCCTTTCTTTTTGAAATCCCCCTTAATCCCCCTTTTACAAAGGGGGAAAGGACGAGAGGGATTTGAAAAGGGGAGAATGAGAGTGGAAATTTTACAAGGGAAAAAATAGCTCCCCTCTTTATAAAAGAGGGGTTGGGGGAGATTTGATGAAATCCCTCTTGCATCTCCCTTTTATAAAGGGAGAAAATGATAAAATCCCCCTTAATCCCCCTCAATCCCCCTTCTATAAAGGGGGGAATTAAAGAAAGAATTTATAAAGGGGGGATAACTGAAATAGGAATTTTGTCTCCGGTCAGTGACAATGGGTCACAGCCGACATCAGGGAAATTTATAAACGAGGCATCTATTCTGGGAATCAAGCAGGTATTTGCCAGTTATGACAATCCAAAAGGGAATGCGGATACTGAACGAGAGATACGGACATTAAAAGAAGACCTGGTGTGGACAAGGGAGTGGACAAGTTTATATCCTGCATTACTTTTTTCTTTACCTGACGAGTACAGAGTAAAAAACGGCATAAGAATTTTACGTAATCAGTTATTTAAAGTATAATAAAACAATCGTAGAAGCGATTGAGAGACAGAATATAGGAGGGGTCGCATAGAGGTCTAGTGCGGCGGATTGCTAATCCCTTTTGGCTAATTTTCTCAAATCATTGAAAAATCAGTTAAATCGTTGTGTTTCAAGGACTTTACCCATAATTTCCCTTTCTCAATTTTTCCCAGATTTTCCCAATTTTCCCCATTTTTTTGGCACAAATTTGGCACAGGTTTTTTATGATTGTATGGGGTACCCCCCCTATGAAGGGCTATATATTTTTTTTATAAAAATAAACCAGTAAACCCCTTGATATTCAACAAATAAAGGGGTACCCCCCCTGTTAAGGACTATATATTTTTTTTAAGGATTAGTAACAACGGGTTTAGGTATATATTCATTCACTTTTTTGAAATATATTTGCTGTTGTATAGCGGGTAGTCCATTTATTAATGACTCCTTTGAAATAAGTAGATAGCCAGCAAAACTCATACCACTATAAATTTTTGAAATAATCTCCTTGTTTTCTGGGGGTCTCTTCAGGTGTGAAATCAAATCAACCTTTTCTGTGGACGGAGTATATAAAACAAAATAAAGTGGTTTGACAATCCCCTTTTTGATTTTGTTTTTTATAAACATTATTGCTGCTTCTTGACTTACCTTTTTCCGTCTTTTAATACACCTTATCCAATCTTTGTAAGTTTTTTGTATGGAGGCTATGGTAAAAAAAAGTAACACACACATAATAATTTCACGATATACAAAAGAGATGTGATATACTTTTTCCCCTTTCGATATTTTCGAATAATACTGGTCAAAAAATTTATTGAATTTTTTCTTTTCCTTTAAAATAGAACAAACAAACTGTTTTATATAAATATTTGTTCCAGCCTTTCGGGAATCAATAACCGCATCTGAAATACCTAAAAATAGAAGTGTTATTAAACCCTTCAGTATTTTTCTTCCCATTCTTCCTGGAAGTAGTATTTCACTTAAGTAACTACAGTCTGATTCAAGATTAAAATAGACACCAGAAAGTAATCTACATTCTTTTTCATACTCAGTTATCCTGTCTTGTACGTAATCAATAGGATACCTGCTAAAAGCTTCTTTTAAGTTTGTAGGGATATTATCCGAATCAATTTCTGACCAATCTTTTTTGCCATCCAATAAACTTTTAACTTGCAAAAGTGAATTGGACTCTTCATCTATAAGGTAATTATTGGAGGTTTCAATCTTAATTTTGTATTGTTTATTATCATCATATGGCAGGGTTTTATTTCTTAAATATTTTTTGTTAAGAATCTTGCGCAATTCTTTTATAAAAACGTGAAACCCAATAAGTGTTTTTGTAACATCATTTGGTGATGATTTCTCGACGATTTCATGGAGGTCTTTTAAAATATCTTTTGTATTAATTGTTAAATCTTCTATTTCAGTCTTTGTTAGTTTATAGCCAAAATGCTTAAGTAAGAGCCCAACATCATCCTGTGTTATGTTTTTAAAAAAATCAAAATTAAATCCTTTTATTTCTGGTGTCTCCATTTTTCTTTAATCTATAATCTTTTTTCTTAAAATATTATACCATAAGTTACTGAAAAAGTAAATACTTCGAACAATTTTTTTTATAATTTTCCCCTTACATATATAATAGGAGCACGGAAAAACTTTACATAAAAAGAGGTGAAAATATGAATCAAAAAAAAGATTTAAGGCAAGTAAAATCAATATTCCTGACAGCCTACCTGATTACAAAAGATATCTCGCCAGTTAAAATAATCCCAGAAGGTGAAAGCGTTGTTTTTCTGTTTGAAGACACCCCAGAGTATTTAACCTACGAACAAGAGTTTTACAGGAACGAAGACATTCAAACCTTTTTAAACACATACAGATTACTTAAAGCAAAGATTTCAAAAATAAAATACACTGGAAATAATAATGAATTCAATAATCAAAATTGACATTGACCAAATTTTTGGACACTTCCCCCTAACTGAACTTGAAAAGATTTTGGCATTCCTTAATAAATTGCCTAACACTGAGGTTGCCCCAGAAACCTTTGACCAATTGGACGAAAAATTAAAGCAAATAAGAGAAATAAACTATCAATCGTATTTCAAGCAAATTCAACAAGCAGAGTTAATAAAAATCTTTCCTGAAGCCAAACAGTACATAAAAGACAAAATAAAACAGTTAACAGGAGAAAAAACTAAGATACTGGAGGAATTTAGAACACAAATAAAAAACCCTAATTTAAACATTTTTGAATGCTGTGTATTAATGCGAACATTTGAAAACGAAATTAACAGGTTAAACCATGAAATAAGACGATTAAATGGCTATATTATAGAGGGAACAACAGATTCACCCAAAATTAACTTTACCCAACAAGATATTGAATGGGTTAAAGCGCAAACTCCGATTTTAGAATTATTTCAAGAGTTTTTTCCTGATACGCATATAAGAAGATACGGCACTAACACTGTTTGCTGTTGCCCTTTTCATCCAGATAAAAAACCATCGTTTTACATTAACCTGGAACTGGGATTATTTCATTGCTTTGGGTGTAATGTAGGTGGGGATGTAATAAAACTTGTAATGATAGTAAAGAATCTTTCATTCAAAAAATCCATTGAATACCTGAGAAGGAGGCTGAATAATGAAAAAGGTTGAAAGTATTGATAAGGTTTTTTTGGAAGAAAAAAGCATAAATTTTACGAAAGCGCAATTACAGGAAATGGGTTACGAAACAGAAAGCATTGTTACAAAAGATGATTTAGAGCTTTTCAGACAAAAATTTCCAGAACTTGCGATTGAAGACCTTGATAGAATTTTGTCATTAACCATCAAAAAGGACGAAATACCAAAAATAATTACCTTTCTGGGAATGTTAACTGCCTACACTGAAGACAGCCAGGTTAATATTTCTTTTAATGCACCAGCAAGCACAGGAAAAAGTTATATTGCCAAAGAGGTTTCAAAACTTTTTCCTGAGGAAGATTTAATTAAAGTGGCATACTCAAGCCCAACAGCATTTTTTCATTCTTATGGAGAATATAACCCTGAAAATAGAACAAGAAAAATAGACCTATCAAGAAAGATTCTCATATTCCAAGACCAGCCCCATAGTTTATTACTTGAGCGACTGCGTCCTTTGTTATCTCATGACCAAAAAGAATTATTATTTAAAATCACCGATAAAGGAAAGAAGGGACAAAATATTACAAAAGATGTTATCCTTATCGGCTATCCCGTTATAATTTTTTGTTCAGCCAGTCTAACAATGGACAAACAAGAAACTTCAAGGGTTATTCTACTATCCCCAGACATAGATAGGGAAAAAATTTACGACAGTATTATGCAAACCATTAATCGACAGAATAACAAGCAATTTGATATTGAGGTTGAAAATAACCCTGAAAGAAAGTTGTTAAAAGAACGGGTCAGGATAATTAAAAACCTAAAACTTGACGATGTAATAATTCCTGACACTTCAATTATAACAAATTACTATCAGACAAAACAAAACTCAAAAGATATTACTCCTGCTGATATGCGAAACATCCTAAAGATTTATTCAATCATCAAGGGTTTAGCCCTTTTAAACTTTGCCCACAGAGAAATTCAGGGGAAAAATTTGATTGCAAACACAAACGATATTGGACAGGGTTTTTTATTATGGAAAGAGATTGAAAAATATCAGGACTTGGGAATAAGCCCATTTGCTTTCTGGTTTTATGAAAATGTTTTTATTCCTGCTTTTAAGCAAAACAATAATGAGGGATTAAGTTTAAAAGATATGTCAGGTTTTATGGCAAAATCATTAAAAAAATCTATCACATACAAACTATTACGTATGGAAATTATACCGTCTTTGCTTAATGCGGGACTTATAGAAGAGGACAAAAACCCAGAAGATAGACGGGAAAAACTGTATTACCCAAGCAAGGAGATTTAAATATGGAAGAAAACTATATTGAAAAATTAACACCAAAGCAGCAAAAATTTATTTGGCATTTTGTAACCTGTTTATCAATTCAGGAAGCTTGCGAAAAATCAGGAATAACAGCAAAAACGTTTAGAAACTGGAAAAAAAACGATGCTTTCAGAAACTACCTAAAAGAAAAACAGTCAGAATTGATGGAAGAGGCTTTAGACAAACTTAAAATGTCCATTACAATAGCTGTTGAAAACCTGATTCATGCTTTGAATTCACCTGACGATAAAACAAGGTTGTCTATCAGTAAAGATATTCTTACATTCTACATTAAGTTAATGGAGATACTTAAACCAGAAATTTCCCAAAAAATTCCAAGCATTATTTTTGTTCCCTTTCACAAGAAAGATGATGGGACAAATGAATAAAAAATATATAGTCCCTGATGGGGGAGGGGGACTCCCGATACTAATAATATCAACGTTTCTACCAATTTTATTGAAAAAACCTGTTTTAAAAAAATATATATTCCTTGATAGGGGGGGATTCCCCTTAAAAAGTTGTAGATTAACATAAAATGAATGCAATAAAACAAAAAAGATTGCTAAAAATAGAGGAAGCAAGCGAATATCTAAGCATAAGCAAAAAGGGGCTTTATAATATGATTTACAGGCGGGAAATACCATTTGTTAAAATAAAAGGAAGGATACGGTTTGATATAATAGACCTTGATAAATGGATTGAGGAGAATAAAATAAACGATGCAGAGGCTTTACTCAATGAGGTTATTAAAGTATAATATCAAGACATGGGTAAAATATATCAAAGAGGAAAAATCTGGTATATAGACACATCTTATAGGGGAAAAAGGATAAGAAAAGCGGTTGGCAAGGATAAAAAACTTGCAGAGGCAGTATTAAAAAAAACAGAAGTCCAATTAATTGAAAATAAGAGCATCTAATACCACCATCCTTGTAAATGCACTCTTTGTCATTCCTAACCTTTTTGCCCTGTCAATTATCTTTTTTTCCTCTTCACCACCTACCCTAAAAAACATCAATTTATCCTTCATTTTTCCCTCCTTATGAGTAAACTGTGTGTATTTCTTCCCTTATTTCTTTCTCTGTGTCCCCTGTCTTTTTTTTCCACTTCAGTATCACCTCTTCTACCACATCCTCTACCCTCCTTTTTTTCTCATATTTCCCTACATAAGCCTTTCCATCCTCAATATATGCCATCCCATACAACGCCCAAATATAACCTTTATAATATTCCCTCCATTCCTCCTTTGTTTTCAATGTTTTTTTCCCCTGTGTATCTTCCATATCTAAAACATCCTCCAGCCTCCTTTCTTTACTTCCATACCATACATATGCCCCATCTTCTTTTTGATAGGAAAAATCATACAATGCCTGCCTCATCCCCATTTTGCCCGGCCTGAAATCAAAATCTATTCTTCTCATTTTTCCTCCTTGTTTTTATTACTCCAATTTTGTATTGCATTCATCCCTGAAGCATAACCAAAGTATCCCGTCTCCCATTCTCTATTCTCAAATTCTTCCACCTCCTCTATATTTTTTTCTCTCTCCTCTTTTTTTTCTTTTTCCCATCTGCATTTGTCAATAATATTATAATACCTATATTTTATGTTGTCTATCAGTAAAGATATTCTTACATTCTACATTAAGTTAATGGAGATACTTAAACCAGAAATTTCCCAAAAAATTCCAAGCATTATTTTTGTTCCCTTTCACAAGAAAGATGATGGGACAAAT
>Ga0209720_1002349_pt1 | contig 14208 bp, 20 predicted proteins | sample AD_JPNMR3_MetaG_FD_184426 | JGI IMG/M metagenome (GOLD analysis project Ga0209720, IMG submission 184426) | Active sludge microbial communities of municipal wastewater-treating anaerobic digesters from Japan - AD_JPNMR3_MetaG (SPAdes) (version 2) | ecosystem: Engineered > Bioreactor > Anaerobic...
CCCGAGCGGATCGACGGGGCAGGGGAGCACGGGCGCGACGACCGGCGAGGCCTCCACCGGCGGCGACACGTCGAGCGGCTCGACGGGCAGCACGGGCGACTTGAGCGGCTCGAGCTCCACGGGGCCCGAGCCGAGCGGCTGCCCCTGCGCGCCCGGCATCGACAACTTCTGCGACCTGCCGCCGAGCACCTGCCCGCCGACGGCGCCCGGCGGCTACTGCGACCCGGACGGCGACGGCGCCTACCTGGACGGCGACTTCAACGCGGGATACCTCGACTGGAAAGGCGAGTGCGCATGACCTCCACCGATCCCGTGCGCCGCGCCCGGCGCGACCGCGTTGCCGACGCCGACCAGGCCCTCGTCGCCGCACTCCAGGCCTTCATCGAGGCCGATCGACGCGCGCTCGAGCTGTTCCGTACCCCGGGAGTCTCGGCCCGGGTCCGGCTCGACGCCGACGCGGTCGCCGCTGCGGCGCAGCGGGCCGTCCACATCGCCGCCGCCGCGCTGGCCCGGGCCCTCTTCATCGCCGGGGCAAGGCCAGGCCTGTACGCGCCGCCGGCCACCGCCGCGGAGCTGCGCCGCGAGGCGGCCGCATTCCTCGATCACGACTCGTGACCGGCGAGCGGTAGCCCGACCTGCTCGGCGCGCGGCGGCTCGGCTCGATCGACCTGCTCGACGCGGAACCCGGCCCGCCGCAGCCGCTCGGCCAGCCCGGGCCCGGTGCCCCACCGCCGCAGGATCGGCGCGCACGCGGTCACGCGGCCGTCCTGCTCGACCCACCCCGCGCAGATCAATCCACGGGTCGCGCGGTAGAGCTGTTCCGCACTCAATGAATCACCCGCGGTTGGCCCCGCCACCCGCGACGCAGGTCCCGCGCGGCGGCCTCGAGCTCCCGGGCCATCGCCTCGGCTTCCTCGTCTGACAGCCCGGCGAGCCCGCGGCCCTTGTGGTCGATCCGGTCGCCCTCGTACACCACCGATACCCGCGGTGCGCTGTCGCTCCGCTTGTCGGCCCGCGTCGCCATGATCCCCGTCGTCGTCCGCTTGTCCTGTGCCATCGCCACCCATGACGATTCGCCGATCCTGATATTCGCGCTCGTTGCCGCTCTGGGGCCCCTCCGCTAGCGTCCGCGCATGTTCATCGCTCGCAGCATCCTCCGCGCGCCGACCGACGGCGCCCCCGAGGGCAACGGCGCCGCGCCGGCCCCCTCGCAATCCGCCCTCCCGCTCGACGGCCAGCAGCCCGCGCCGCCGGCCGCCCCCGCCGAGCCCGCAAAGCCGAAGATCGACCCCTCCGATCCGGAGCTGCGCAAGCTGGTCCAGGCCGCGGCGAAGAAGGCCGCCGAGGAAGCCGCCGCCGCCGAGCGCGCCAAGATCGAGGAGGAGAAGAAGCTCGCGCAGCTCGACGCCGAGTCGCGCGCCAAGGCCGAGAAGAAGAAGGCCGAGGACGAGGCCGCGAGCGCGAAGGCCGAGGCGGAGAAGGCCAAGGCCGAGGCCGCGTTCACCCGGAGCCTGCTCGCCGCAGACCTCGCGCCGCAGACCGAGCTCGCCGAGTCGATGGCCCTCGCCGCCGCGAAGGAACTCGTCGCGCAGGGCGTGCCGTGGGCCGACGCCGTGACCCGCGTCGGCAAGGAGCACGCGTACCTGTTCAAGTCGCGCGCCGCGGCGCCGGCCGCCGCTGCCCCGTCCGGCGATTCGCAGCCGGCCTCGCCCTCGGCGGTTCACGCGGCCCGTAATCTCACCGTCGGCGGGTCGGCTGCGCCGAGCAACGCCGGCGGCGCGCAGGTCCCCACCGACGCGTTCGCCATGAACCGCGAGCAGTGGGAGAAGGAGCTCGCGCGGATCAAGGCCGGCGGCAAGGTGCAGTGATCGAGACGTCGAGCGTCGCTATTTGACGCTCGATCCGCGGGGCAGTGCGGTGGGGAGGAGCAACGGCGAGGTCCAGAGGGACGAGCCGTAACAAACCTGCCCTCCCACCCCGCGGAATAACAAATGGCTGACGGATTCATTTCCGACGAACTCGTCCCCCTGGCTCAGAAGAACTTCCTGCAGCGGAAGTTCTACGAGGCCCTCATCCCCACGGTGCAGTTCCTCGCCGCGGCCGAGCTCGAAGAGTACGGTCGCGGCAATGGCGGCACCGTGATCAGCACGGTCCCGGGCCGCAAGACGCCCGTGCTCGACCCGGTCGCGCCGAAGACCGACCCCACCTCGGTCCCGACGCAGTACGAGTGGTTCCGGACCACCGTGCGCCAGTACACCGGCACCGACGACGTGCCGATGAACGAGGCCTACGGCACGATCGCCGACCTCTACCTGCAGAAGATGTCCGAGCTGGGCATCCAGTGCGGGACCTCGCTCAACCTCATGGTCCGCAACTCGCTGTACGCGGCCTACATGGCCGGCAACGCGGTGGCGATCAACTCGGCGGCGCCGGGCACTTCGCTGCAGGTCACCACCGGCAACGGCTTCCGCGAGACCGTCGTCAACGGCGATCCCGTGGCGATCAGCTCGACCAACAAGAAGGCGATCGTCGTCGGCGTCGTCTCGGCGAACGCGATCGCGTGGACCCCGGACGACGCCGACTACCCCGACGGCCCCGGCGTGCTCACGCTCGAGGCCGCGATCACCTGGGCCGCCAACGCCCGCGTCGTCGCCGTCGACCGCTCGGTCATCCTGCGCCCGAACAACGCCTCGACGATCGACGCGCTGTCGACCTCCGACTCGGCGAAGCTCGCCCTGTTCCGCCGCGCCGCGGCCCAGCTCGCCAACGACGGCGTCATGCCGATGGCCGACGGCTACTACCACGTCCACTGCAGCCCGTTCGTGCTGCAGGAGCTCGGCTCGGACAACGAGTACCAGCGGCTGTTCCAGGGCCGGCCCGAGGCGTACATGCCCGACGGCAGCATCGGCACGATCGGCAAGCTCAAGTTCTTCGAGAACAACCAGACCCCGCAGCCGGGCAACCTGAACTCGCCGAACCCGCTGTCGGTCCCGACCCGCGGCACCCAGCTCTCGCCGCACTACTTCGCCGAGCTCTACAACCGCACCGGCGTCCAGATCGAGCGCTCGATCGTCGTCGGCCGCGACGCGGTCTCGCAGCTCTACGTCCCCGAGCTCGCGGCGTTCGTCAGCAACGCGGGCGTCATCGGCAAGCAGCAGGCCGGCTTCCAGATGGTCGGCAACCAGCTCCAGATGGTCATGGGCCCCGGCACCGGCCAGGTCCGCGTCATCATCCGCCCGCCGATCGACAAGCTCGGCCAGGTCGTGACGATCACCTGGTCGGCGACCCGCGGCTTCCCGGTGCGCGCCAACCTGCTCTCCGGCCAGAGCAACGGCCGCTTCAAGAAGGCGATGATCGTCGAGACCGGCCACGAGCCGATCGGCTGATAGCTCGCCGCCTGGCCCCGGGGGCTAGTCCTCGGGGCCGGGTGCCCCGCTTCCCGTCTCCCTTCCTGCCCCGAAAGACGTCCGCCCCATGTCCCTCCCCACCTTCGGCAAAGTCGTACAGGACCTCCTCAACGAGTCGAACATCGCCTACCTCCCGAGCGCCCTGAAGGAGATCGGGCTCGGCGACCTGATCGCCGGCATGATCCCGCGCTGGCGCACCTTCGCCGGCCTGAGCTCCAACGCGACGCAGGTCCTCAACACCGAGCTCGACGGCACCGGCGACTCGCAGGCCGCGATCGTGCTCGCGGTGTGCGACGCCTCGAACGCGCCGCTGGCGATCGTGCAGACCGGCGTCGGCGCCGGCGAGGTCGGCGTCGCCTACTCGTCCGAGGGCGTCCCGACCCTCACCTTCTCGGGCGCCGTCACCGGCTTCCAGGCGCTCATCATGCCCCTGCCGGCCGCCCTCGCCACCAACCTCGCCAAGCGCATCTGAGGCCCGCCGGGCCGAAGGGAGACCTGATCCATGTCGATTCCGACCCAGGGCATCGCGCCGCTCGGCCAGACGGTCCAGCAGCACAACAGCGAGCCGCTCGCGGCGATCAAGGCCGACCAGGCCCGGACGCTTACCGCGAGCGACACCCAGCACCTCGAGTACCAGCGGCACCTAGCCGACACCTCGGGCGGCAGCATCACGATCACGCTCAAGCCCGCCGCGGACTGGCCGGCGTTCGTGCCGTTCCACTTCCAGAAGATCAGCGCGTCGAACACGATGACGATCGACGGCGCGGGCAGCGAGACCGTCGACGGCAGCGCGACGATCGCGGTGACGGGCAACGGCACCGTCATCTCGCTCTACAGCGACGGCACGACGATCCGGCGCTACATCGAGGGCGGGGCCGCAGGCGGCGTCGCGGGTGCCCTGCTCGCGGCGAACAACCTCTCGGACCTCGCCAGCGCCGCGACCGCTCGGACGAACCTCGGCGGCACCGCGACGGGCGTGTCCGTGTTCACGGCGGCCAACGCCGCGGCGGCCCGGACCGCGATCGGTGCCGGCGCCGTGGGCGGTTCGGTGTTCACGGCGGCGAATGCCGCCGCGGTCTACACCGCGCTCGGCCTCGGCGACTATGCCAACGACGCGGCAGCGGCGGGCGGCGGCGTCGCCGTCGGCGCCTGCTACCACACCGCGGGCGTGCTCAAGACGCGCATGGCCTGACCTGCCGCTCCGTGACCGGCCTCGCCGGCGTCCGTAGAGTGCCCTCGTGAACAGCGAAAGCACCCAGACCGCCGCCGGCGAGACCGGCAAGACCGAGAAGGCGGCCGCAAAGTCCAAGGACACCGCGGCCGCCGCGACCAATTCACCTGACATGCGAGCGCTCGTCGCCATGGTCGGCCAGCTCGCCGCCGACATGGCCGCGCTCCGTGCCGAGGTCGCGGCTCTCGCCGGCACGACCAACACCGCCGCCGATGCCGCCGAGGAGGCCGCCGCGTACATGCGCGTCCTGCTCCCGGAGCAGTACCTCGCGCTCAAGCCCGACGAGGTCCGGCAGATCCACGAGACCGCGCCCGAGGCCCGCCTCAAGGTCACGGCGGACTTCCGCACGAACATGGTGACGTTCGCCCGCGGCGAGGTCATCGACGCCGGCGACCCGCGGATCCCGGTCTACGCCGACCGGCTGCAGCTCGCCCTGATCCACGCCGACGACAACGCCGAGACGCGCGTCGCCTCGTTCGTGGCCCGGGCCAACGCACGGCAGGTCAAGGCGCTCCTCGAGGACAAGCGCAAGGCGCAGCTCCGCGTCGCGGGCGAGCTCGCCGCGAAGGCCCGCGAGGCGGCCGACCGCGCCGCCAAGCTCGCGCAGGAGAACGGATAAGCCATGCCGCTGACCGACGACGAGAAGGGTAAAATCGCCTGGCACCTGGGCTGGACCGAGTACCCGCAGGTGCTCAACGTCTCCGGCATCGTCGTCGATCACAACATCGTCACGATGCTCCGACGCAACATCGAGGAGTGCCCCGATTCGGCGCTCGGCCGGGTGCGCCGCTGCCTCTGCGAGTGCGACAAGATCATCGACCAGATCTCGGCCGCGCGCGAGAAGTTCGGCGTGAAGCAGGTCGACGGGATCGTGCTCGACGCCTCCGAGCAGATGCGCCTGCTCGACGACGAGTACAACCGCTGGCGGTACCACCTCGCCGACATGTTCGGGGGCCACATCAACCTGTGGTCCTTCCTCAACCGTAATCGCCTCGGCACCGTCTCGGGGCTCCAGGAGTGCTACGCATGAGCTCCACGTGGAATCTCCTCCGCACCGTCGTCGTCGCAGCCATCGGCGCCGAGCCCGACTTCGAGGCCAACCAGACCGCGCTGCCCAACGGCTTCGGCGTCGCGCACCCGCGCCAGAACAACCCGGACACCGGCGACAACCTGCAGGAGATCAAGCTGATGGTCCTGGGGTACAACGGCCCGGTCGGCTCCGACGGCTACGCGACCGGGGCGATCGTCTCGGGCACCTGCGACCTGCGGATCGTCGAGTTCGCGCCGCACCCGTCGCCGAACCAGCCGGACCGCCTGATCTTCGCGGGCGCAGCGCCGTTCATCGCGCTCCCGACTGGACGCGGAGTCATCGTCACCGCGAAGTACCTGCACGGCCTCACGGCCACGCTGGCGAACCTCGGCGGAGGCCTCGCCGGCGCCACGTCGATCGAGATCCTCTGGCGCTCGGCGCGGTGACGCCATGTCCTGTAATTGCGGCTGCACGCCTCACGACCCGAGCTGTCCCGACTACGGGCACATCGTCGGCCCCGACGCCGGCGTGCTGTCCGCGGACAGTTGCGGCGCGACGCCCGAGGGCAACGCCCCGGTCTGGTCGATCGGGTGCTCGGTCGCGGTCGGCCTGCAGGGCGTCGTCGATCAGGTCCGACGGCTCAAGACCTCGCTCGGCTTCACGTCGTATCGGGTCTGGCTCGTGTGGGAGGAGCAGGGCGACGACAACGTGTACCGCGACGTCCGGCGCGTGGAACTGCAGCCCGTCGAGGTCCGCAAGATCGACGAGGTCGCGCTGACCGTCGGCCCCGGCGGCGTCCAGCCCGAGGGCCAGATCGAGCTGTACCACGTCTCTCCGAATCAGGTCCGGCAGGACGCGCTCCTCGGCCGGCTCGACGGGAAGCCCTGGAACGGCGACCGGCAGCGCTTCTTCTACGAGGTCGTGGTGCGCGACCAGTGCCCCGGCGGCGCCGAGCCGACGCGCTTTCGCTTCGCTCCGGCGGCAGTGCCCGTGCTCTCGCGCGGGCGCGATCCGTTCGGCTGGTCGATCAAGCTGACGTCGCAGATGCCGGCCCGTGGTCGCCACGGCGAGGATCGGACCGTCGCGCTCGGCGAGCCCGCGCCGGTGACATCGAAGTGGGGCGGGTCGCGGACGTGAGGGTCAAGGTCAAGGGCCTCGTCGAGCTCGAGAAGCGCCTCAAGAAGCTTGCGCCGGCGATGGAGAAGGGCCTGCGGGGCATCGCGCTCCGAGCAGCCAGGTACGGGGCCACGCGCGGGGTCCTGCACTCGCGCCGCGCCGGGATCCGGGCGACCGGGACCTACGAGCAGTCGTTCTCGTCGCACGAGACCCGCGACGGCGCCGTCGTCGGCAACGCGTCCGAGCACGCGGTTTTTGTCGAGATCGGCCGCCGTCCGGGTCGCCGCCCGCCGCTCGACGCGATCCTGAAGTGGCTCGTGAACAAGGGGCTCGTGTCGTTGAAGCTGCCGCGGATCTCCGACCGCGAGGCTCGCAAGGGCGACTACGCGGAGCGGGGCGGCGTCACCGGCGAGGCCCGCAGCGGGAAGCAGCGCGCCAGGCTGAAGGCGATCCAGAAGCGCCGCGCCGAGGCGTTCAAGCGCCGGCAGCGGAAGAAGCACGTCATGGCCGCGATGGGCCAGGCCTTCGGGATCCAGAAGAAGATCGGCAAGCGCGGGACCACGGGGCACCGGATCATGCGCAGCGTCCACCGCGACGTGCAGCGGTACGTGAAGCGCGAGCTCCGGCGCATGGCCGCGATGCTGCGCTAGCCGGTCGGGTCGGCGTCGGCCGCCTCGCACGCGACGACGCCGGCGACGCCTTCGCACTCGCGCGGGCACTCGCCGCACCGGGCCAGGCGCAGGGCCTCGCGGCACTCGACGTACTCGCTGACGCACAGGCCTGGGTTCTCGGCGAGCACGGCCTTGCACTCCTCGGCGGTCTGCGGCTCCTCGGCGCCGCAGCCGGGCGCGGGCCCGAAGGGATGGGTCTCGCAGATGTCCGGGTCCTCCTCGATCTGCAGGCACATGTGCGGGCCGCAGGCCGGTGAGGGAACGAGGGCGGCGAGGATGAATGCGACGGGTAGCAGGCGGGTCACGGGCGCCGCGGATATCACGGCGCGCCGCAACAGGCCCGCGGCGTCACTCGTCGTCGCGCTTGTCGAGGGGGCAATGCCGGCCGGTCGCGCGCGGCTCGTTGTCGCGGAGCTGCGGGCAGTGCGACCAGTTGCATTCGCCGTCCGCGCCGGCCTGGCATCCCCTCGCCTTGTCCGGCGGCGGGTACAGGATCAGGCCATTCGCGTCGCGCGGCGTCCTGTCGACGGCGAGGTCGACGTCCTGCAGCCGCTTGAAACGCACGGCGGCATCGATGCGCGCGGCCTCGCCGAAGTCGCCGTTGAACGCCCGCAGCGCCGTCATGGACACCAGACGCTCGACGGCCAGCGAGCGCTCGCGGTCCTCTGCGCAGAGCCGCACGCCGCCGCCGGGCCGATCGTCTCCGATCGCCAGTAGCACCCGCCGACCGCTGCGCAGCGCAAACAGGCCAGGTGACGGCAGGTCGATCCGCTCGAACGTGTCGAGGTCCTTCCAGTCGAGCGCGTCGGCGACCGACTTGCAGGTGTAGGCGATCAGCTTGTTCTTGATGCTCGGGTGGGTCATGACAGCCCGACCTCCGCCCGGCGGTGCGCGGGGATGGGCATGCGCTCGACGGCCTTGTCCGCGTGGAACGTGGCGAGATCGACGCGATGCGACTCGGCATAGACCTGCGCGTACACGCGCACCCACACCTCGTCGCGGAGGTCGCGGATCGGCGTGCAGACGGCGGCGGCGATCTGGTCCTTGGTCGGCTCGCTCATCCTTCGGCCTCCCCGATGTTGAGAGCGATCGGCTGCCCCTTGCTCCGCAGCCACGAACGGGCCGCGTCGCCCATCGAACCGCTGTGCCACCGGGCGATGTCGCGGGCCCACACCTTGAGCGGCACGGGCCGGATCCCGGCGAAGAGACCGCGTCCGCTTCTCCCGAGCCTGCACACCTCGCGGTAGCGCCTGCGAATCGGGCTCATGCCGCACCTGCCTCGGGGATCGGGTCGGTCCCGCAGCGGCCGCCCGCCGCGATGTCGTCGCACTGCTCCGCGGTCAGCCCGTCGCGCAGCACCGTGTACGGCCCGAAGCTGTGGCTCGAGTAGCCCGGGCCCACCCGGCTCGCCGCGTCGTAGCCGTGGCTCCCGTCCGGCCACACCACGAAGGTCTTGCCGTAGCGGTCGGCGCACGCGCTGCCCCGCGGGAGCGTGCGCGTCGTGTCGTGCCGCTTCTGCGGCTCGGTCGTCAGCTCGCGGTCGGCCGGCGGCCCCGCGAACGAGCCGCGGTCCTGGTACGCCTCGCGGAGCTCGCCGCTCGTGAGTCGCTCCGCGATCCGATCGAGGTCGGCGTCGACCGGCGGCTGATAGCTGGCGACGATCGGGTCCGGGTCGTCGCCGCGCAGCGGCAGCGTCTCCATCGTCGACCCTACGTTGATTCTCTGCTGCATCGTCTCTCCTCCGATTGCGTCTACGCGGCTTGATGCCTGTCCTGCAGATCACCGGCGGCCGCGACACTCGATTGAGCACGCTCGACGCGGCCCTGATCACGGCTATTCACCGCGGGCCCGTCTGCCCGCTCTATGCGGATTTGCTCACTCGCGCGGCGCGGTGCATAGGTTGCGACATCGCACCGGCGACGGCGCTCTACGAGGGCGGGGCTCCCGGCGTCGACACGGACGCGCGCCACGTCGCCGAGCGCAGCGGGCTCCCGGTGCTCACGTTCCCCGCCGACTGGATCGAGCACGGCAGGGCCGCCGGTCCGATCCGCAACAGCGACATGCTCGCGGGGCGGCACCCGTGCGGCGAAGTCGAGCCGCCCGCGATGGTCCTCGCGTTCCCCGGCGGCGTTGGGACTGCGGACATGGTAGCGAAGGCGCACCGCGCCGGGCTGCCGGTGCTCGACCTCGGCGGCGCGCACCGTAGCGAGTTCGCTCCATTCCAGCGGTGGACCAAGGACGACGCATGGCTGCTCCGAGTCGGCGTCCCCGAGGCGATCGCGGCCGAGCGCGCCAAGCGGCCCGGCGTCGGCCTCCCGATCGCGTCCGGGCACTGGCTCAAGGTCCGCGGCGAGGTCTGCCTGTCCGGGTCCTGCGAATACGTGGGCCGCGACGCTCACGGCCTGCGCGGGCACCCGCTGTTCGCCAACCCTTTCCCCGTGAAGCCGCTCGGCAAGGACAAGCCCGACATGGTCGCGGTCTGCGTCGCCGGGGCCTGGACCGAGATGCACATCGACGAGGCGCTGCAGCCCTTCGAGCGCCATCTCCACGATCTCGCCCGCCGCCCCGACGTCCGCGCCGCGCTCGCGCAGCTCTACACCGCCGGCAAGGTGCTCGTGTGCTGGTGCGACTCCCGCAAGCCCTGTCACGCCTGCGTCGTGGCCCGCGCCGCTCTCCTGACCGCCGCAGCCGTCGCAAATCGACAGGTCTGGTCGCAGCCCGTAGGGTCCCGCCATGGCGAACACGCCCCCGCTCTCCAAGGGCAGCAAGCCGACCAGCCTCTTCTACCGCACGGCCACTGATCGGCAGGTCCTCCGCTCCGACGGCACATGGGGCGTCCCGGCCGCCCCGATCGCCACACTGACGCAGGACCACACGACCGCCGTCGACGAGGGCCGTGCCCTGGACGGCGAGCTCGCCGCCAAGCTGGCCGTCGCCGAGGTCCTGCTCGGCACCGTCGCCCGCGACGTCCCATGGCGCGAGATCATGGAAGGCCGCGCCGAGCAGATGCCCCGGCCCCCGGTCATGCGCTTCGAGGCGAAGACGCTCTCGCTCGACTGGCCCGACCACGAGGAGGACGAGCTCCCGTCCCTCGCCGCCACGATCCGGACGACCGACGCGGGCTTCACCTACGACGGGCTCGGCCTCAGCGGCGCCGACCTGCTCGAGGAGACGTTCCAGGTGTTCGCACCGGGGACCGTCCTTGTTCACGAGCACGACCTGACCGGCACCCTCGTCGTCGACATGAACTGCGCCTCGAAGACGATCCGCGACGGCGTGCGCCGGGCCCTCGCCACCGCGTTCGGCCGCGAGCCGACCGACCTCCGCGGGGGCCGCCGCATCGTCGTGCGCCCGTACTACGACCGCACGGTCCGCGTGTCCCTCGGCGCGCAGCCGTTCTCCACGCCGGACGACGGCAGCGACGCGCACGCCAAGCGCTTCCCCCTCATGTGCTTCCTCGAGGTCGAAGTCCCCGCGGTGCGCCTCGTGCCGACCGAACCGCGCTTCGAGGTGCCGCCCGTACCCCGCCTGTTCGTCGGGATCGCCTGAGTCCCTACGCTGTCCCGAGAGGACAGCGCCGTGACCGGATTCAAGCGATACTTTCCTAGCGAACCATCCCGCGCCGCGCTCCGCGCAATCGAGGGCGTGTCGCTGATCGAGCGCCCCCCGGCCGCGATCCCCGACGGTATCGGCACCGGCGTCGTCTGCGTCGTCGGCGAGTTCGAGGACGGCCCGTTCGACGCCCCGACCGAGGTCCGCAAGAAGATCGACCTGCTGACGACCTTCGGCGGCTTCGGCTTCGTGAAGCAGGGCAAGCCCTACCAGCACCCGGTCGCGCGTCGCTCCGGCGGCAACGAGTTGTGGAACGGCAACGGCTACCTCGCGCTCCGCGGCAAGAAGTTCTCGCGGCTCATCGTGACCCGCGTCAACACGTCGGCCGGCAAGGTGAAGTTCCGCCGCCTGGCGACGCTCACCTCGAGCGTCCGCGGCCCGCACAACCTCGAGCCCGCCGACACCTTCAACATCGAGCGCGACGGCAATCCGCTGACCGCGACCGTCAACGCGACGGCCGGCACGATCCAGGCCTCCGGCGGCTCGTACCCCTCGGGCTTCACGGGCGGCGAGTATCTGCTCGTCAAGGACGAGTTCGGCACGATCCGCAAGGTCACGTTCACCGCGGCCGACCAGACCGAGAATCAGGTCATCGCGGCGATCAACGCCCAGCTCGCCTACACCGCGGCCAGCGACAACGGCGGCCAGATCAAGCTGACCTCGCGGGTTCGCGGCTCGACGGGTCGCATCGAGATCACCGGCGCCTCCGCGTCGGCCCTGACCGCCCTCGGCTTCACGCTCACGAACACCGCCGAGGTCGACGAGCTGACGATCGTCAACAACTCGGCCGGCGTCTACACCTTCACCGTCGCGGTCTGGTACCTCGGCGTGATCACGACGTTCACCGGCACGTACACGGCCGGCGGCGGTGACAGCAAGACGGTCATCCGCAACGGCCTGATCAGCAACTTCAACACGACGAACCCGCTCGCCCCGGTCACGCTCTCGACGCAGGCCACCGACAAGCTGCGAGTCACCTCGAACGTCGCCGGCGTCGGGATCGTGACCTCCGCGACGGCGATGCCGGCCCCGGGCGATCTCACCTCGTCGAACATCACGCCGAACAGCACCTCGTTCGGCCTCGGAACCGGCAACGTCGCCGACGTTGACCGGGTCTCGGACACCGAGCTCGTGGCCCTGATCGGCGCGCTCTCCGGTGTCGACGCGGTGCTCCTGACCACCGGCTTCATCCGGATCACCAACACCGCGACGCCCGAGTCCGGCACGCTCGAGATCACCGGCGGCGCCGTGGCGACCGCGCTCGGCTTCGAGGTCGGCGACTCGTCGTCGGCCGGCGCCGGCGCCGTCGTCACGATCCCGGCCGGCACGCTGATCCAGGACGACGCGGACGGCCTGTGGGCCACGCTGCAGTCCTACGAGACCGACACGACCGGCGGCCCCTTCGAGATCGACGTGCGCCCCGCCGTCGACGACGACTCGACCCCGACCGCGACCAGCGGCACCGCCACGACCCTCGTCGACATCCTCGACGACGGCTTCGCGGTCACGAACGACGCGAACCTGGTCCGCATCTCGCCCGCCGGCCTCGACGCCGCCTACCGCCGGGCGATCGAGTCGACCGCCAAGAACAGCGAGAGCGTCGTCCGCGAGATCAACATCATCGTCGCGGCCCGCACCTCCGCCGCGATCACGCAGTCGCTCATCAGCAACGTCGAGCAGACCCGCGGCGAGGAGTTCAACCTCCGCGTCGCCGTCTACTCGCCGCCGATCGGCACCTCGATCGACGACATCCTGACGAGCACGACGATCGGCGTGAAGGCGGCGAACAACCGCTCGACGATCTTCTTCCGCGGCCCGGGCGTCCTCGTCCCGATCCCCGAGATCGCCGACCTCGGCGCCGCTGGCGGGACCGGCTTCAACGACGACGGCCTGATCGAGCAGCACTTCGACGTCTGGTACGCGTCGATCCGCAGCATCCTCCCGCCCGAGGAGAACGCGGGCCAGGACCTCTCCCGGACCGTCTACGGCGCCCTCCCGATCGTCGGCCTCGAGAAGCTCTACAACTCGAAGTACGGCGGTATGGCTCTAGCCTCGGCCGATTACATGGCCTTCCTCGCCGCCGGCGTCGGCGCGCCGAAGATGGGCAAGAACGGCTGCGAGCTGCAGAGCGACGTCACCTGCCTCCCGGTCTCCAGCGACCCGGAGCGCAGCGAGGCGCAGTACCGCTTCATGTTCGACTACATCGGCGACTCGTGCCGCGACCTCGCGGCCCCGTACGTCAAGACCCTCGTCAAGCCCGCGAACAGCGACGGCGTCCTGAACAACCTGCAGGGCTTCCTCGCCGGCCTCAAGTCCGAGGGCGACCCCGACAGCGCCCGGATCCGCGACTTCCAGGTCGCCGACGAGACGCTCGCCGAGAACGCCAGCAAGGGCGACCGCGACATCCAGGTCGACGTGCAGCTCTTGCAGACCCAGAAGTTCATCAACATCGGCCTCACGGTCGGCACGAGCGTGACGATCAACAACGCCAACGCCTGATCACACCTGCGCTAAGGGACAGGAGATACCATCATGCAACGGGTCAAAGGTCAGGAGATCTTCCTCAACCTGATCGTCAACAACAAGGTCGACGACAAGCTCGGGCCCTTCCTGGACCTCGAGGTCGAGCTCCGGAAGGAGATCATCGAGGGCGAGTACATCGGCTTGACGACCACGTTCTTCGACGACGTGTTCAAGGGCTGCACGGCGAAGGCGAAGTACCACATGCGCAACGCCAAGATGCTCAAGCTGATCGACCAGGACATCCGGCGCGCGCGCTACCAGTCCGGCGCGCTCGTCCGCATGGACCTCGTCGCCAACATGGTCTTTCCGGGCCTCGTCGTGCCGTACCGCTTCCTCGACTGCCGCCTCGACTCGCACCCGCTCACGGTCAGCGACCGCAAGGCCTACCTCGAGGGCACGCTGACGCTCTACTGCTCGGAGCAGCCGACGCTTCCGGCCAACATCGGTTGATCGGGCGCCAGGGCGGCCCTCTTCGCCTTGTAGTACGCCTTGCGGGCGGTATCTCGATGACAGTCGAGGTGCCGCCCGATGTCGTCCCAGCCGTAGCGGTGGACGTCGCGGAGCTTCACCACGTCGGTCGGGTCGATCCGCCGCGAGACCGACTGGCCGTCGCGGTAC
>Ga0209720_1002352_pt1 | contig 14195 bp, 12 predicted proteins | sample AD_JPNMR3_MetaG_FD_184426 | JGI IMG/M metagenome (GOLD analysis project Ga0209720, IMG submission 184426) | Active sludge microbial communities of municipal wastewater-treating anaerobic digesters from Japan - AD_JPNMR3_MetaG (SPAdes) (version 2) | ecosystem: Engineered > Bioreactor > Anaerobic...
CGGTACTGTAGGCGTCATCCATCTCGATGAATGAGAACTCTGCGGACGACCAAAGTATCAACTCCTCGCAGAAGCGGCTCAGGTGCATCATGATTATTGACAGGCATGAAGCCAGTTCTATTACGAAATCCCTGTCGCTGACCCCGTCGAGGCTGTTTTCGGTTATTGCCGGAAAGCCAAGCTTTTCAGCGACGAAGTACCTGTCCAGTGGGTAGGTGGTCCCAGCGAGGGCGCCTGAGCCGAGGGGCAAGACATCCATCCGGGAATAACAGTCCTCCAGCCTTCCCACATCGCGCCTGAACATCTGGAAATACGCCATCATGTGATGGGACAGCGTAATGGGCTGCGCTCTCTGCAGGTGCGTGTATCCCGGCATGATGGTATCCGTATTTTTCTCGCTGATATCCAGCAGTACCGACAAAAGCTCCAGCAGCATCGATCTGATCGCTCTGACCTCGTCCTTAAGGTACATGCGCAGGTCGAGCGCCACCTGGTCGTTGCGGCTCCTTCCTGTGTGCAGCTTTTTGCCGGTGTCGCCAATGCGCTCGATCAGTATTTTCTCTATGTTCATATGGATATCTTCGGCCTCGGTTTCGAACTGGACTTTGCCGTTTTCGATATCGCTGAGTATTTCCCTGAGGGTGGAACAGATCAGCTCTGCTTCTTCGGCGGAGATCACACCGACCCTGCCCAGCATTTCGGCATGTGCGATGCTGCCTGTGATATCCTGCCTGTACATCCTCGAATCGAATCGTATGGACGAATGGAAGTCGTCCACGGCCTTGTCGGTATTGGCGGTAAACCTGCCTCCCCAGAGTTTCATTTCTCTTTCTCCTTATCTTTCATAACTAAGGCGCGGACCTTGATCGGCAGTCCGAACAGGTTGATGAATCCTTCCGCGTCTTTCTGGTTGTATACCTCATCCTTGCCGAAGGTCGAGAGTTCTTCACTGTACAGCGAGTACGGCGACTGGGCGCCTGCGGGCATCACGTTGCCCTTGTAAAGCTTCAGGCGGACCGTACCGGTCACTGTCTTCTGCGTGCTGTCCACAAAGGCTGACAGCGCTTCTCTCAGCGGAGTGTACCACTGGCCGTAGTAGACCAGTTCGGCAAATTTCTGGGCCACGAGATCCTTGTAGTGCAGCGTGTCCCTGTCCAGGCAGAGAAGTTCCAGTTCCCTGTGGGCGGCATAGAGTATCGTTCCGCCGGGTGTTTCATATACGCCCCTGGACTTCATCCCGACAAGGCGGTTCTCAACCATATCCGCGATGCCGATGCCATTTTGTCCTCCGAGACTGTTGAGCGTTTCCAATAACTCTATCGGAGAGTATTCAACGCCGTTGACCTTTTTGGGGATGCCCTCTTCAAAATAGATCTCGACATAAGTGGGCTTGTCGGGCGCTTTTTCCGGGGGGACCATGAGCTTGAGCAGCCTGTCGTACTTCGGTTCGTTCCACGGATCCTCGAGGTCCATGCCCTCATGGCTCAGGTGCCAGATATTCCTGTCCATGCTGTAATTGTCCTCTTTAGTGACAGGAACAGGGATATTCCTTGCAGCGGCGTAATCGATCTCATCTTCCCTGGATTTGATGTCCCAGATCCTCCACGGGGCTATTATTTTCAGATGAGGGGCCAGGGCCTTTACGGTCAGTTCGAACCTTACCTGGTCGTTGCCCTTGCCCGTGGCGCCGTGGGCTACGGCGACAGCCCCTTCCTTCTCCGCGATCTCCACGAGCCTCTTGGCTATAACAGGCCTTGCAAAGGACGTGCCCAGCAGGTATTTGCCTTCATATATGGCATGTGCCTTGACTGTCGGGTATATGAAATCGGTTATGAATTCTTCCCGGAGATCTTCGATGTATATCTTGCTTGCGCCGGTTTTTATGGCTTTCTCCCTGAGCGGTTCCAGTTCCTCGCCCTGGCCTACGTCTGCTGCCATCGCGATGACTTCGTAATCATAGTTTTCCTTGAGCCAGGGTATGATGATGGAAGTGTCAAGTCCGCCTGAATACGCCAGTACCACTTTTTCCTTACGACTCATACCAATTCCTCCATATCTGTGCTAGAATAGTAGATGTACGCTGTTGCGGCGGACGGCGCATCGCCGGTCTGACTCCGCCGCGGTAAGTCACAGCAATATTTTAATCGTCTTGCAAAGATTATACAACACGATGCATAATTATGCAATACGCATTATAAATATTCACACAGATTTTATACACTGTCAGAAGGCGGTCTTATGGTCATAATGGGTATAGACCCTGGATTTGCAATTACGGGGTATGGTATAGTAGAATACAGGGGGAGCAAATTTTCGCCCGTCAAATACGGAGTCGTCCTTACGAATGCTGGAGAACCCTTTGCCCGGAGACTCCTGCGGCTGGACAACGAGATCAGTGCCATCATAGAACAGTACAGGCCGGACGCTGTGGCTGTGGAAGAACTGTTTTTCAACAAGAATATAAAAACTGCGATAACGGCAGCCCACGGCAGGGGCATATCCCTTGCGGCCGCTGCGAGATGCGGCGTCGAGGTGTTCGAGTATACGCCGCTCCAGGTAAAACAGGCGGTGGTCGGCTACGGCCGGGCGGACAAGGTGCAGGTCCAGCAAATGGTCAAAGCGATACTCAACCTTGCGGAGATCCCTAAACCCGACGATGCGGCGGATGCCCTGGCAATAGCGATATGCCACGGCCATTCATACAAACTGTCGAAGATGGATTACAGGTGATGGAGGAAGTATGTACGCATATATAAAAGGAAAGCTTGAAACAAGGGGCAGCGATTACATAATCATTGAAGCAGGCGGCGTGGGGTATCTGATCTACACTTCGCAGACCACGCTCCAAGAGGCCGGCCGCCTGGAACCGGGCCAGGAGTTCAAAGCGTATACGTACCTGCATGTCAGGGAAGATGCGATGGACCTTTTCGGGTTCGCCACGAATGAGGAACTGTCGGTATTCAAGCTGCTGCTCACCGTTACCGGCGTAGGGCCGAAAGTGGCTCTGTCACTGTTGTCTGCCGTGTCACCATCCAAATTCAGCCTTGCCGTCATCACCGACGACGTCAGGACATTGACGAAAGCTCCGGGCGTCGGGAACAAAATGGCCCAGAGGATCATCCTGGAACTCAAGGATAAGATAAAGAAGGAACAGTTGGATCTCAAGGCGGCAGGACCGGATCTGACGCTGGAACCCCTGGTGGGCTCAAGGCTGGCTGAAGCGGTCAGCGCGCTTATGGTGCTGGGTTACTCACAGGCGGAGGCAAGCCAGGCGGTAGCGTCCGTTTACTCGGATGAGCTGGGACTCGAGGAGATCATCAGGAATGCCCTGAAAGGGCTCGTGAGATAAATTCCTGGGAGACGGGTTTCGTTCCCGGGGCCGAACAACGGGCCTGCCGGGAAAGGATAACGGATTTGCGGAGGAAGAACGATGGATGAAGAAAGATTGATCGGGACAAAAGCGGTAAGCGAGGATATCGATGAGACCAGTCTCAGGCCGAGAAGGCTGGATGAGTATATAGGACAGAAAAAAGTCAAGGAAAACATGAAGGTGTTCATAGAGGCGGCAAAAAGACGAAAGGAGCCTTTGGACCACGTGCTGCTCTATGGGCCTCCCGGCCTCGGCAAGACCACGCTGGCCGGCATCATAGCCGCGGAACTCGGCGTCAACATCCGCATTACGTCCGGACCCGCCATAGAAAGGCCTGGTGATCTTGCTGCCATACTGACCAACCTGAATGAATTCGATGTGCTTTTCATTGACGAGATACACCGTCTCAACAGGACAGTTGAAGAGATACTTTATCCTGCGATGGAGGATTTCGCACTGGACATCATCATAGGCAAAGGGCCGAGCGCCCGTTCCATCAGGCTGGATCTGCCGAAATTCACGCTGGTGGGAGCCACCACGAGGGCAGGGCTGCTGACATCGCCCCTGAGGGACAGGTTCGGTGTCATGAACCGCCTTGAATTGTATGATGTTGAGGAACTTACTCTCATAGTAAAGCGCTCCGCAGCGATATTGGGCATAGAGATCGATGACATGGGGGCAAACGAAATCGCCAGAAGGTCGAGAGGAACGCCCAGGATCGCCAACAGGCTGCTGAAGAGGGTACGCGATTTCGCGCAGGTCAAGGGAGAGGGCGTCATAGATGCCGAGACTGCGGCAATGGCGCTGAATGCCCTTGAAGTGGACTCCATCGGACTTGACAGCACGGACAGGAACATGCTTGCCAGCATAATCGAGAAGTTCGGCGGCGGCCCGGTAGGACTGGAGACGCTTGCCGCCTGCATCGGCGAGGAACCGGATACAATAGAGGACGTGTACGAGCCGTACCTGCTCCAGATCGGATTCATCAAAAAAACGCCGAGGGGCAGGATGACCACGAAACTTGCCTACGATCATCTCGGCATCAGGATGAAGGGCGGTTTTTACGAACAGCAGGAGATGGAAATTGACTGAGATTGGCAATATTACAGCATCGTTAAATTATCGTTAAGTAATTTGGCAAATCAAACCCCTTGTCGAATTTTATGGTATTCTGTAAGTAAGTCAAATCCTTACGGGCAGCTGTCTTGCAGGATCACAAAAGAAAATTCGGCGAGGGATCTTTTATGAAAAAATTCACTTCATTTTTTCTTATTATTTCTGTTGCCTTTTTGGCCGGATTATCTGCCGTTTATGCAGAAAACGGCGATGGATCGGCACCGGACGGCGGAGCTGTGTCGTCTGAAACTGTACCGGCTGATAACAGGGGCCGCCTGGAAGGTATCACATATTCCTCTGACGGGGTATATGAAGCAGCAGACATTGCTGTGACCGGTTTTGCGTATTATTACATAACGGAACTTACAGACCCGCTGAGGATCGTGATCAACATGAAAGACGTTACGGTCCCGGATGAACAGGGTATTATCCAGGCTGACGGTAAATATGTAAAAAGCATCAGGTATTCGCAATTCACTAAGAGGATTGCAAGGGTCGTCCTGGATGTCGCTGAAGGTTACGACTATTCGATAGTGAGGACCGATAACGGACTTACTGCGTATGTTTACAAATACGGGACTCCTGACCAACTCCGGGAAGGCAGCACGATACCGCTTGGCCCGGAATACAGGATAAGCGTGTCGGGAAGCGGCGCTGACGAGACCGTGACGATAGAGCTTGGAGGGTACGATGAATACAGCATATCAAGACTGACAGACCCTGAAAGGCTTATCGTCACCATACCTGAAGCGTATGTGTCTTCAAAGGCGAAACAGTTTGATTTTAACGGCAAGCGGATCAGTTCGGTCGGATATGCTCCTGCGGGAAAGTCGGGAGCAGAGATCACCATCAGCCTGAAGGCGCAACTACAGTATAAAACGGAAGTATCGGAAGGAAAACTTAATATTTCGTTCTCATTGCCATCATACAAAAACATCACATACAGCAACAGCGGAGACAGGGTGTATTTTCTGATTAAAAAGGCTGCCCTGACAAAAGGCACGAAAGATCTGAAGCCCCTTTATACGGATTTCGTCGATGAGAGCGGCAGGGCCTATACGGTCACGTTCCCGTCCAAAAATGCAGACCTGAACGAGGGTATCCTGGACATAAACGACTGTTACCTGGAATCATTCGAAGTGAAGAATAACGGTGACGGCACAACCTCCCTGGTATTCACCGGACGGCCGGGAAACTCTTATCTGGTCTATACCAGGGATTCCGGAGATACTGCGGTTACTGTCATCAGGCCTGCAGCGGACGGGCAGATGATCGTCGCGATCGATGCGGGGCATGGAGGCACAGCTGCCGGGGCCCGTTACGGGGACCTGTATGAGAAAGACCTGAATCTCGATATAGCCAGGCGCCTGGAATCGCTTCTGAAAAGTAAAGGCGTACAGACATGCATGATCAGGTCGGATGATACCAACGTGGATAATTACGAGAGGGCATACCTGGCCAATAAGCTTGGAGCGGCGCTTTATCTAAGCATACACAACAATGCGGCAGGCTCAGGCAGTGTGAAAGGGACGATGACCCTCTGCTATCCCACGAAGAAAAGCGGTTTCACCGGCAGGCAGTTTGCCCGGATAATACAGGAACAAATGGTGGCGGCACTGAAGACGAACGATCTGAATGTGAGGCTGAGACCGGACCTTATAGTGCTGAGGGAAACCAGTATGCCGGCGGCTCTTGCAGAGGTAGCGTTCATGACCAACAAGCAGGACAGGGAGAGCCTGCGCAGCGAATCGTTCAGGCAGACGGCCGCCGGAGCTTTGTGCAGTTCCGTAATGGAAGCCCTGGACAGGATGGCATGATGCGGCTGGTTATCGTAATGTTGAAAACTATGATAATGTTGTAAATTATGATTAAAAAAATCAGCAGAATTTATGAATTCTGTTGATTTTTTTTGAGTATTCCGTGTGGTAACATTATGTAAGATTTTACACGGCCGCCGTAGCTGGAAATCACGCAGGAAGGGCAATCATATCCGGGAAATACTAAAACTTCCTTTAGTTGTCCATAATCTCCATGTAAACCAATTATCATGGAGGGACGATATGAGAAGGTTTTTGGTATTTTTCCTTGTTATACAGATCACGGTATTGCTGCTGGCGGGATGCTCGATACCGTTTTTTGGCAGGTCATCCGACAAACCGGACAAAACCGGCGGCGTCAATGATATGATCGGACTGGACGACAGTACCGGCAGCAACGGGACCGCGGCTGCGGATGCCGGCATGTCCGACACGGATTACATAGATCCGGATTCGGACGGCATAAGTGAAGAGGATGTCAGCCTCAACGATCCGGGTACCCTGACAGGAGATGCTGCCGGTTCCATTTTTACGTCGGAGCCGGAAGATCGTGAGGAACACTATTCCAATGCCGAAATCGGCAGCGGCATATCTGAAGATACCGGGAACGATGGTACAGGCCCGTACGGCACCGGAGTCCTCGCCGCCCAAAGCGTCACGAAAACGGCCTGGTCTGAGCCGCGGAGGCCTGTGACTGTATATTACCAGGATGAGGACGGCTGCATGGTGCCCATGACCAGGTGGATCCAGCCGCAGCTTGGGATAGCCAGGGCTGCCGTGAGCCTTGCCGTCGACAGCCCGCTGACGCGTGAGGAGACAGCGTATTACGGAGTGTACCCTGTAATACCGGAGGGTACCGAGATATTGGGTATCGATATCAGGAACGGCACCGCAGTGATCGACTTCAGCAGGGATCTGCTCAACTACGGCACTGCCTGGTCCGAGAGGAACATAATAGCTGCCGTGGTATATACGCTTACCGAGTTTGATACGGTAGACAAGGTAAGGATATTGATAAACGGCTATCCGGTGGGTGTGCTCAAATATGGTACGGATCTGTCGGAACCGCTCGGAAGAGAGGATCTTATAATAAATACGGAGATGGTAAAGGCATTACCCGGGCCGGGAAAAGAAAAGGTCGACGTGTATTTTATGAAACGGGCCAACGAGGACTTTATCTATGCCGTACCGGTATCGCTCGCTGTTGAAAGCGGAGAAGCAGACCTGGAGCCCGATACGCTTGTCAGGCTGCTGCTTGGGACTGTGCCCGGAGGGGGTATATATACCGAGATACCTGAAGGAGCTTATCTTAGAGGCAGTTATGTACGCGACGGCACCGCGTACCTCGATTTCAGCGGCGAGTTCCTGAACTACGGCGGAACGGCGAGAGAAGAGGCGATTTTAAAACAGATAACGTACACGCTGCGGCAGTGTGATGGCATCAGAAAAATAAAGATCACGGTGGACGGGAGCAGCACCGAACTGCCGGAAGGCACATATATCTCGGCAGGCCTTGTGATCCCGGCAACTGTGAATGATGTAATGGACAGGGGTTAGAATGCAAATGGACGGGGGAAAACAGGTTCCTGGGAAAAAGAGGATCATTGTGGCAACAAAAAACAGGGGGAAGCTCGAGGAAATCGCGCAGCTGCTTTCCGGGCTTCCCTATGAAGTTGTTTCGATGACAGACGCCGGGGTGACCGGCGATATAACGGAGGACGGGTCCACATTCGAAGAAAATGCGCTTATAAAGGCAAGGACAGTCTGGAATGCGACGGGCGATACCGTTATGGCTGACGATTCAGGCCTCGAAGTCGATTACCTGGGCGGAGCGCCGGGTATATATTCGGCAAGATACGCCGGACAGTCTGCAACCGATGAGGACAAATTCTGCAAACTCCTGAAAGAGCTTTCCGGCGTTCCGGAAGACCAACGGAACGCCAGGTTCGTATGCGCCATAGCGCTCATCCTGCCTGACGGAAGGGAAGTCACGGTAAGAGGTACATGCGAAGGTTATATTGCGGAAGAGCCGGCGGGAGTGGGCGGATTTGGATATGATCCTGTTTTTTATGTTCCGGAATTCGGGATGACATTCGCACAAATGGGCGAAGAATTGAAAAACAGCATAAGCCACCGTGGCAATGCCCTGAGGAAAGTACTGGACATCCTGACTGAAGAATCGAAAAAACATTGACAGGCAAGGCGTCAGAAATCGGCATCCTATGTCACAGCATGGTTAACGGGGGTTTTTCATAATGAAGATATTGGTCATAAGCGACACGCACGGGGACACAAAAAAGGCTGAGGAGGCTATCCGGAAAAACAGGGGAACGGATATGGTCATCCATCTCGGAGATTATTTCAGGGATGCGGAGAAATTGTCCGGTATGTTTCCGGGACTTCCTTTCGAATATATATACGGCAACAGCGATTTTTTCGCAAACGGCATACCCGCGGAAAAACTGCTCGAGGTCTGCGGAAAGAAGATCTTTATAACGCACGGGCACAGGTATTCTGCCAAGTGGGGCTATGATAAGCTCTTCAGGAAGGCGGAGGAACTCAAGACCGACATTTTGATGTTCGGCCATACCCATATGCCCGACATTGTAAGAAGAGACGGGTACACGATTCTCAACCCCGGAAGTACGAGCGATCCAAGGGGGGATTCCATGGAATCGTATGCCATTGTGGAGATCCAGGACGGCAAAGTATCGGCAAGGATCTGCAGGATATGACCCGCGCGCCGCACATCATCGCGTATCCGGCGCCAGGATCGTTGAGGGTCAGTATAGTTCCTGCCTCAATCCGTCACACTGTATCCCTGGAAAAGTATAAGTGTGTTCTTTTTCAGCATGATGAAACTCTCCTTGTGCTCAGCTGTCATCGGCTGCGATACCGGACTTCAGGATTATTGCAGGTGACGGCACATTCCGCCGCATTGCCGGATGTTCGGACATTCCGATTTGGCCGGTCCTTTCGGCTGTATGATATTTACATTGGTAAATACCGCTTCAAGCTCATTGCTGCCGCATTTGGGGCATCTGATGCGTTTGTTTTCCCTGTCGCTCATTGATGCCATTATGTTGAAAACTTCGCCGCATCTGCACTTCAGGTCATAAAACGGCAATACGTCCACCTCCGCTGAGAAAATGCTGTCATCTTACAGTTTACCATATTGCGCCGACCGTGATAAGCATTATTGTTAAAACATGAATTATATGTTATCATTTTTTCAGAAATCCCACATATAAGCGCACTGTGCAATCATTTCCGCGGAAATGCATTCAAGGCGCAAGTGTGATCCTGCACAGGGACAGGGGAAAATAATGTTTAAAAAATGTCTGGCTATTATCATATGCGTGGCAGTATTCGTATCCCTTATGGGCTGCGAAGGAGTTAAGTCACTTTTTTCACAAAAAGGTACCGGCGGTCCGGACGGTATGATCGAAAATGCCGATGAGCAGACGGATATCGCGGATCCCGATGCTGCCCGCGAAAACGGAATGGATGCAGGTATCCCGGAGAGCGAGTATCTTCTGTTTATGAGGATAAACGATAACAGCACGAAAGAAAGCTATGATGTGCTGGAACTCACGGAAGACACCATCACCTACAGTTTCTATGATTACAGCGATCCCGGGAATCCTGTCCTGAAAGAAAAAACGGTTCCCTTTGACGAGATACTTGCAAAAGAGAACGGCAGGGACAAATATTTCATCACCATATACTTGTTCGACGGAGTCAATGAATATGAACTGGACCTTACCAGGGACCTTGAGGAGAAGATCAGGGAATACCCGGAATTCCGCGAAACACTTGGGACCGTGCTTGGGAAGCCTTTTGCAAAGCCCCCGCAGGACAATGTTATAACCAGCGAAGATATCAATGCAACGGCAATGAGAAATGCCGGCGTATCTGAAAAAGCCGGCAATGGGACCGGGGCCGCCAAAGATACCGGCAGCGGTGAAAATACTGAAGTACAGCAACCGACAGGATCTGTAATCGGATATGATGTATACGGGGAACTCTATGCGGATAATGACGGGACGGCGGGATACAGGATCGAGTACCCCCAGATATCGGGACTTGGCAATGAAAGTGTCCGGAAGAAGATAAACGATACGATACGGGCTGAGGCGCTGAATGCGCTCGCATATTACAAAGATTCCAGGCCATCGGCAGATGTAGATATAAGTTACCGTATCAGGAGGAGTTCGCCTTGCCTGCTAAGCGTAGAATACCGTGAGACAGGGAAAAACACTGATGAACCGCAGGCCGGCGGTCCTTGTTTTACAGTAAACATCGACATCAGGACAGGGAACAGGATCAGGCTGAAGGACATGGTAAATGTCATTGACGGTTTCGCCATCAAGCTTTTCGACGACAGGTCCAGGGCAGTCGGCGGCCATGGGACGGAACCGCTTGCGGACCTTGGCTTCTTAAAGCTGAAAGAGCTTCTTGCTGAAGCGGATATCACGAAAAACGTTGGCTCGCCGGAAGAACCTCATGTTTTCAGTTATCTTACGACGGATTCGCTGGGCATATCGATATATTTTGGCCAGGGCGACGGCGTGCTGCCTGCCGGAAGGCAGAAGACAGGCGGCTCGGCAACTGGCGGTCGTGCGGTATATGAGATCGGATTCGGGGATTTGGAAGAAGACATGATAATTGACGAGACCCTTCGGGGAGAGCTCCTGAGTACAGGCGTTGAACAGGTTGCGTCCCTTGACGGTGTGGAATTTGAAGGCCTCGGACAGGCGAAGCTGACAGTCGGGAAATATTGCGAAAACGGCGTGATGAGACTGAAACTGCTGCTTGAGGAAAGAAACAGCGGCCTTGTATATGTGTTTCCCGAGCCCACGGATATACCATGGTATTTCCTTGACCTGTCGGCTTTGGAAGTGCTGGATGCCGACGCTGACGGACTCAGTGACATCGTTGCCATCGTGGATTATATCACAGGTGTGGGAACCGACGGGGCTGTTCCGTTCCCCTATGCCCATATATATTTCAGGCGGCCTGATGGATTCGTCCGTGATCCGGAGCTGGAGCAGGAGATAAATGAAGAAGAGTTTTCGTCGGCAGAAGATGTGGCCAGGCTGGCGGATAAATATAGCGGCAGGAGATAAGAGACCATCTCATTTTTACATCGGCCTAACATGTGATCTCCGCCGCCGGGTAAACGCTTTGTAATGTTGCGATCCTTGTGCCTCCCTGTTTTTAGTGGTATAATCTCATACATGTCATAGGACTGCTCCCTGATATATGAACCAAAAAGGACTGTTCGGAGGTTGTAGCGTAAATGAGGCAAAGAGATACGGCTCTTTTTATTGTAAATTGTTTGCTGATTTTATCCGTTATCGCAATACTGGGCAGTTCTTTGTTCATCGGAAACAGCGTAGGCCTTTCGGACAATGGAGATTTCAACCGCGTGATCACGCCCAACCGGATTTATTATGAAGACGGCGCAAGAGAGCCGTTCGTGTTCACCGATCGCTTTAAACTTGCCTTCGAAGGAGACGGCAGGTTCGAAAAAATATTCAACACACTTTTTACATTGGATGGCAGATAAATCACCACCCAGCATTTGTTCATCAAGATCTCGATATTGCTTAATCTCTGCTTCAATGCCGTTAGCGGGACCGATTTCAGCGTATATCATATAGAATGGCTGGGTGCTGCCTACTGCCTGTTCCTTGTTGTTGCGGTGTCACTGTTCATTTTTACAGTTCGCACGGGAAAAACGTGGCTTGATATCATTTTTAAACTTCTGTTCATATTCTTTTTTTGCGACATTGCCTACACAGCCTATTTCAATTCCTTCTACGGAGAAGCCTTGCAGTTTGTTTCCTTCCTGTTCATATTCGCATGTATGGCTGCCGTGATTTTTTCAAAGAAACACGGAAAACTGTTCTGCCTGCTTTATTTTTCAGGAGTCATCCTTTTTATGGGTTCCAAGTTTGCAAACATACCGATCGGCTTGCTGTTTGCCCTTGCGGGGCTTGCTTTTTTGGGTTTCAGGGATGGCGGCAGAGGATTTAAGGCTGTGACGGCGGGCGGACTGATCGTTTCCCTGGCTGCAGCAGCACTGTTCTATATAGCGGTACCCAACTGGATGGATAAGGCTACCACATACCAGGCTGTATTTTTCGGGATACTGAAGGATTCGCCGGATCCTGAAAAGGACCTGGAGCAGCTGGACCTGCCTTTGTATATGGCGGACCTGCAAAATACCAATTATTACATGGACGGCCACAAGGTAGACATCAGTTCTGACGATTTCCAGAGGGATTTCTACCGGAAGGTCTCAAAAGCGGACGTCCTTAAATTCTATCTGCGCAATCCTGCAAGATTCCTGGACAAGCTGGATATTTCCTGCAAAAACAGTTCGCTGATCAGGCCCAAGTACCTGGGGAACCTGGGGCCTGGCAATGAAAGGCTTACACTTGTCAATGAATTCGGCCTTTGGAGCGGTATCAGGGCCAAAATGCCCTTTGACAGTCTTTTTTTCACCTTTGTATTGTTCCTTGTCAGCCTCATTATCATTATTACGGAACTGAGATCCGCATTCCGTGCGAAACCGAAGGATCCGAAAAAGATCGCCGTCTGCGCATATTATACAGCGCTTCTTGGAGGTACTGCCATAAACCTGGCCGTTCCTGTGGTTGCAAACGGAGAAGCGGATATTGCAAAGCACATGTTCGGTTTTATAAACGGTATGGACCTTATATTTTTCTCCGTCATGTTCTGGATTTTCTATAAACTGGCGGCGATCTGCAGATCCTGCATCGGAAGGATAGCTGATCCCGTAAAAATTATAGCATCGCGAAATCGCACAGTTCCGGTCCTTGTATCCGTCCTTGCAGTCATTGCTGTGATCGCAGCTGCAGCAGCATTTTTTGCCGGGTACGGGAAAACGCCAGGAAGTTCCAAAAAAGGTGCTTTTGTAACTATAGGCCGCCTTGACGGGACACCGCTGCTGTGGAGGATACTGGATGAGGATGAATCAGGCATCCTGCTGCTTGCGGATGCACCTGTGGCATACATGCCGTTTGATACTCCTTCAGGAGACGGAGATGCGAACAGGCAAAAATACGGGAGCAACCTGTGGCGGGACAGCAGCCTGAGAGAGTGGCTCAATGGAGATTTTACTGCAAAATGCTTCAGCGAAAGCGAACAGGAACTGATACAGGATTATAAAAATAAAGTGATCCTGGCCAGGCATGACCTGGACATGGCTGTCAGCGGCAGCAATGACTTTTTCTGGACCCATGTTCCGACCATGGTCGACTTTGGCTATGATGAAGCATATTCCGACTTCGTTGCCGACAGGATCTTTTTGCTGGATGTCCGGCAGTTCAGGGAATATCTTGCGGAAGGAAATATCGCGTACGCCAGGAAGTATCCCTGGTGGCTTGAGACGCCATACTATCTGAATTCAAGCATGGTAAGGGTCGTAGACACCGACGGCTATGTATACATGAAAGACGCGCTCGTGGACCATATCGCTGTATTGCCGGCCATGTACATAAAGCCGGAAGTGTCGGTTTCGGACGGCGACGGCAGCCGGGAAGATCCCTTTATCTTTGAATTGAAAAGGTGAATTCAAAAGTTGAGATATATAAAAGAAAAAGCGCGTGGTTATATGATTATCCGTAAAGGTTATTGTCGATATAATTTACGGAAAGGTGAAGGAATGCTGTGATGATCCGGGAGGCGGCACTCATGAACAGTGATCGGACGGTTTATTCTGTTATTGTACCCCTGTACAATGAAGAAGCGGTGGTTCAGGATTCATATAAGCGTATCAGGGAAGTCATGGACACTACGGGAGAATCCTACGAAATCATATTTGTCAATGATGGAAGCAGGGACAGCACGTATGAAAAGGT
>Ga0209720_1002355_pt1 | contig 14191 bp, 14 predicted proteins | sample AD_JPNMR3_MetaG_FD_184426 | JGI IMG/M metagenome (GOLD analysis project Ga0209720, IMG submission 184426) | Active sludge microbial communities of municipal wastewater-treating anaerobic digesters from Japan - AD_JPNMR3_MetaG (SPAdes) (version 2) | ecosystem: Engineered > Bioreactor > Anaerobic...
ACTTTGAAATGGTATGAGTTGGTACCAGTATTAAGTTTTATTTTTTTAAGGGGAAAATGTTCTGGTTGTAAAAAACCAATTTCCTGGCAATATCCTATAATAGAAACAATAACCGGCTTGTTGTTTCTCTTAATTTTCAATTTTCAATTTTCAATTTTCAATGAAATTTCAAATTTTAACCTTCAAAATATATTATTGCTTTTTTGCGAACTTGTAATTGTTAGCTGTTTAGTTGTTATATTTATGACTGATTTAAAATATATGATTGTGCCTGATGAAATAATTTATCCTGCGATTGCTTTTTCGATTATTTATCAAATTCTTAACTGGCACATGGGAAAATTATCTAATTGGTATTATCCTTTTTTTGCAGGATTTGGAGCGGCGCTTTTTTTCATTTTTTTAATTTTGATTACCAAGGGAAAAGGAATGGGTTTTGGCGACGTAAAAATAGTAGCTTTTATGGGTATTTTTCTTTCTTTTCCTAATATTTTAGTTGCTCTTTGTCTTGCTTTTTTTACAGGTGCTTTGGTAGGACTTATTTTAATGGTACTTCATAAAAAAACAATGAAGAGTGAAATTCCTTTTGGTTGTTTTTTAGCTCCTGCTACTCTTATAGTATTATTTTTTGGAGAAGAAATAGTTAAATGGTATTTAAGCTTCCTTTAAGTTTCGTAATTTTTATGCTTAAAATTCAAAAAGACGTTTCTTTAAAAAATTATTCAACTTTTAAAATAGGAGGAAAAGCAAACTATTTTACAATAGTAAAAGATGAAGATGAAATTAAAGAAGCTCTTCAATTTGCTTATAAGAAAAAAATTCCTTTTTTTGTTTTAGGAGGAGGAAGCAATATTTTATTTTCTGATGATGGATTTAAAGGGATCGTAATAAAAATTCAAAACACAAATTATAAGATTAAAGATACAATAATTTTAGCTGGTGCAGGAATCTTTTTAAATCAATTAGTAAATATTGCTTTGGGAAAAGAGCTTACAGGTCTTGAATGGGCAGCAGGGATTCCTGGAGAAGTTGGAGGAGCGGTGTATGGTAACGCCGGTGCTTTTGATGGATCAATAGCTGATATTACTAAATTAGTAAAAGCTTTTGATACAGAAAATTTTAAATCTCAAATTTTTCAAAAAGAAGATTGTCAATTTTCATATCGAAATTCTATATTTAAAAAAAAGAAAAAATATATTATAATTGAAACAGAATTTCAATTGTCAAAAGGCGATAAAAAAGAAATTCAAACCAAAATAAAAGAACATTTAAAATTTAGAAAAGAGCATCATCCTTTAGAATATCCATCTGCAGGAAGTGTATTTAAAAATTATCAAATTACAAATAATGATTTAAAATTATTAGAAAAATTTCCTGACCTAAAGCAGTTTGAAAAAAGAGGAAACATACCTGCTGCTTATTTAATAAGTGAATGTGATTTAAAAGGAAAGATTATTGGCGGGGCGCAAGTTTCTGAAAAACATCCTAATTTTATTATTAATATTGCAAACGCAACGGCTGAAGATGTTTTAATTTTAATAAGTTTAATTAAGCAAAGAGTTAGAGATAAATTTGGGATTCAATTAGAAGAAGAAATAATTTATGTAAATAATAATGCAAATAGTAATCGCTAAAAAATTAGCGAAATAAGCAAGGTCGACTATTTGCAAGCTCATTTTATTAAAAATTAAAAAAAATGGCTACAAAAAAAGCAAAAAAGACTGTAAAGAAAAGTAAAAAAGCGAAAAAAGCTACAAAAAAGGCTACAAAGAAAAATACAAAAAAAAGAACAAGTAGGAAAAGTTGTAAATAAAGTCTTTAATCTATAAAACCCCGTCTCTTTTCGCAACAAAAAGGACGGGGTTTATAAAATTTATTTATGGAAATTCAAATAAAAAGTAATAATATTCAACTAACAGAGAGTTTAAGAAATTATATTGAAGAAAGAATTAATAGTTGCGAGAGATTTATTAAAAAAATTAATTTTCCTCTTAGAGCTGAAGTTGAAGTAGAAAAAATTACTAAACACCATCGAAAGGGAGATATTTTTCGAGCAGAAATTAATTTGCCCTTACCAGGAAAACTCATTCATTGTGAATCAAGGAAAGATGATATCTATCTTGCAATTACTGACCTTAAAGACAAACTTCAAAGAGAATTAAAAGAATATAAAGCTCGTTAACTTTTTATTTTTGACTTACTCTTTCAACATACTCTCCAGTTTCTGTATTTATTCGAATAATTTCTCCTTCTTTAATAAAAATAGGAACTTCCACGTTTAATCCTGTTTCTAATTTTACCAATTTAAAAGCTGATCCAGCAGTATTTCCTTTAAAATCTGGCGGTGACTCAGCAACTTTAAGATCTACTTTTATTGGAATATTAAGATCTGAAAGTTTTCCATCTATATAAATTAAATCAACCTCTGAGCCTTGTTTTAAATATTTAATTTTATCTTGAGTAAGTTCTAAAGGAAGAGAAATTCTTTCTTTGCTCTCTTTTAATTGAAAAACAGAATTTCTTCGGTCGCTATATAAATAAGTGCCTTTTCTAAATTCTAATTCAACCTCTTCAAATCTTTCTCCAGATTTAAAAGTTCTTTCTAATAACTTTCCAGTTTTTAAATTTCTTAATTTTGTTCTAACAAAAGATGCTCCTTTGCCAGGATGAGTGTATTCATAATTAACAATCATCCAAGGTTCAGATTGTATTTTTATAACTATTCCTTTTTGAAAATCAGATGTAGAAATCATATATTTTTTAACTTTTATTAAAAATTTGTTTAGCGGGGAAAAGCAATAAATCATTTATATCTTTTATATTTAATAAAAGCATTTGCAATCTATCTATTCCCAAAGCTATACCCCCCGATGGAGGCATTTTCAATTCTAATGCACGAATAAAATCTTTGTCAATAGGAATAATTTCCTTTTTTAATTTTTTTCTCAAGTTTTGCTCCTTCTTGAAACGATTATATTGCTCTTTAGGATCAGTGAGTTCTGAAAAAGCATTAGCTAATTCTATTCCAGCAATAAAGACCTCAAATCGTTCGGCATAAAAACTATTTTTATTTTTCCTTTTTGCTAAAGCAGCTTGGGGCAGAGGATAATCGTAAAGGATAATTGGCCTATCTTTGGGTAGGGAAGGTTCAATTTTATCAATAAAAATTTTACAAAAAATATCATTCCAGTCGTCATTGTCATTGACTAAATCTTTTAAGTTTTTATTTCTTTTAATCTCTTTTTTAAAATTCTTTAAATTTTGACATTTATCTAAATCAATATCAGTATATTTTAAAAATGCTTTTTTTACTGTTAATCTTGGCCAAGGAAGAGTTAAATTTATTTTTTTATTTTGATAAATTAAATAATTTGAATTGTTGATTTTTTGGTTCAAAAAACATACCAATTCCTCAGTATCCTTCATAATTTCTTTATAATTAGAGCGAGCTCGATACCATTCAATCATTGTAAATTCAGGATTATGAATGCCTCCAAAGCTTTCATTTGATCGAAAAACCTTGGTGATTTCAAAAATTTTTTCAAAGCCAGCGACTAATAATTTTTTTAGAGAATATTCTGGCGAGGTAATTAAATACCCCTTATATTTTCTATTTCTTTCATCCTCAAAACTAACGTTCATTGGAGTAATGTAAGGTTCCTGACCTGCACACTTAACAAGAGTAGCTGTTTCTACCTCTAAAAAACCTCGTTTTTTAAAAAACGCCCGAATTAATTGATTAATTCGGCTTCTTTGAATTTGAATTTTTTTAAGCTTTGGATTAAAATATATTTTTTCCCAGTTCTCCATCATTAATAAAGATTTTATTATTTAATATTAAATATTCTAAACCTTTAGATTCTAAAAATCAATAAGTTTTATGGCTTCAATTTTCAACAAAATTTTTGGGGACGCCAATGAAAAATATCTCAAAAACATTCAACCAATTGTTAATAAAATAAACTCTCTCGATCTGGAATTTGAAAAATTATCTGATGAAAAGATAAAAGAAAAAATCCAAGAGTTTAAGTCAAGAATAAAATCCGGAGAAACGCTTGATGATATTTTACCTGAGGCTTTTGCTCTTGTAAGAGAAGCATCAAAAAGAACACTTAAACAACGCCATTTTGATGTTCAATTAATGGGCGGAATTGCTTTACACCAAGGAAGAATTGCTGAAATGAAAACAGGAGAGGGGAAAACGCTTGCAGCAACAGCGCCACTGTATTTAAATGCCCTTGAAGGAAAAGGATGTCATTTAGTAACTGTAAATGACTATTTAGCTCGGCGTGATACTGTTTGGATGGGACAAATTTATAATTTGTTAGGACTTTCCGTTGGCTGCCTAAATCACGAACAATCATTTCTTTATGATCCAGAATATAAAAAACCCGATAATGAAAAAGATCAAATTAGAGATGAACTTGGCAGTTTTAGAGTAGTAGAAGATTTTTTAAGACCGGTTTCTCGAAAAGAAGCCTATTTGGCTGATATTACTTATGGGACAAATAATGAATTTGGTTTTGACTATTTAAGAGATAATATGGTTTATGATTTGTCTCAGCAGGTCCAAAGAGGCTTTAATTTTGCTATTATTGATGAAGTTGATTCAATTTTAATTGACGAAGCAAGGACACCTTTAATCATTTCTGCACCCGATACTGAAAGTTCAAAATGGTATCAAGAGTTCGCTCGCATTATCCCAAAACTTAATTCAGGCACCGATTATGAAATCGATGAAAAAATGAGAGCGGTAACCTTAACCGAGGAGGGGATTGAAAAAGTTGAAAAAATATTGGGTATGGGAAATATTTATGAAGAAAGGGGAATTCAGTATTTGCATTATTTAGAGCAAGCTCTTCGCGCTCAAGCTCTTTTTAAAAGAGATAAGGACTATGTTGTTAAGGATGGAAAAGTTATTATTGTTGATGAATTTACCGGAAGATTAATGCCAGGAAGGCGATGGGAAGGCGGTCTTCATCAGGCAATTGAAGCAAAAGAAGGGGTACCCATTCAAGCCGAATCAAAAACTTTAGCTTCAATTACTTTTCAAAACTATTTTCGAATGTACAAAAAATTAGCTGGAATGACTGGAACAGCTGCTACCTCGGCTGAAGAATTTGATAAGGTTTACAAACTTGATGTAGTAATAATCCCTACTCATAAGCCCATGATTAGAAAAGATTTGCCTGATAAGATTTTTAAAACTGAAAAGGGAAAGTTTCAGGCAGCGGTAAAAGAGATTAAAGAAAAACACGAGAAAGGTCAGCCAATTTTAGTCGGCACAACTTCAATTGAAAAAAATGAATATTTGGGTAAACTTTTAGATATTGAAGGTATTCCTCACCAAATTTTAAATGCAAAACATCACGAAGAAGAAGGAGCGATTATTGCTCAAGCAGGTAGAAAAGGAAAAGTTACTGTAGCAACTAATATGGCAGGAAGAGGAGTTGATATTATTCTTGGCGGTAATCCTCCTGATCAAAAAGAAGCAGAAGAAATAAAAAAATTAGGAGGACTTCATGTGATTGGTACAGAACGTCACGAGGCAAGAAGAATTGATAATCAACTAAGAGGAAGGGCAGGTAGACAAGGAGATCCTGGTTCATCACAATTTTTTGTTTCCTTGGAGGACGATTTAATTAGAATTTTTGGAGGGGATAAAATAAAAACACTTCTTGAGTATTTTGATTTTCCAGAGGATATGCCCATTGAGAATAAAATGATTTCCCGAACGATTGAATCAGCCCAGGCAAAAATTGAAGGATATAATTTTGATATCCGAAAGCGCCTTTTAGATTTTGATGATGTTTTAAATAAACAAAGAACAAAAATTTATCAAAAAAGGGAAGAAATGTTAAAAATTCAAGATTGGAAGGAAGAAATTGAAAAATGGATTCAGGAGCCCGTTCAGAAAAAAGCTCTTGAAGAAAAGGCAAAAGAATTGGATGGGAATTTTAATTTAGTAGCAAAACTTATAAGTTTACAAACTTTAGATACTCTTTGGATGGAACATTTAGAAAATATGGATGCTTTGCGAGATAGCGTAAATTTACGCGCCTATGGTCAAATTGATCCATTGGTTGCTTACCGGACAGAAGGTCATAAAATGTTTCAAGAACTTTTAGAAAACTTTGAGAAAAGAACGGTAGATATAATTTTAAAAATTCAAATTAAACCTCAATTTCAATCCCAGAATTTTATTTCCAAAAACGTAAATCAATTACCATCATCTCACATTCCCAATCAAGAACCTCGTACAAAAAGACCTGGGCGTAATGATCCATGCCCTTGTGGTTCGGGGAAAAAATATAAAAAATGTTGCTATCCAAAGTATGGATAGTAAAAATAATATTTAATTTTTTAGAGATTTAAATTATGCAAAAGCAAAAAAATATTGCAGTAATTCTCGCCGCAGGCAAAGGTAAAAGAGTAGGAAGTTCTATTAACAAGGTTCTTCTTCCGATTAAGAAAAAACCATTAATTTATTGGACATTTTCTATTTTTGAAAAACATCCTCAAATAAATGAAGTTATTTTAGTTTCTCGAGAAATTGATTTTTTCTCTTTTCAAAAAATTATTCAAAAATACCACTTTAAAAAAATAATAGCAATAACCAAAGGAGGAAAAGAACGTCAAGATTCAGCAATGGCAGGTTTAAAAATGACAGAAAAAACTGGAGCAAGAAAAGGAGATTTAATTTTATTTCATAACGCTGCTAATCCCTTAGTTTCCGTAGAAGAAATTTCTGAATTGATAAAAGTTGGTAAAAAATGCCATACAGCTCTTTTGGCTCAGCCCTTAAAAGATACTTTAAAAAAAGGTAATAAAAATAATTTTATAATAAAAACTATTTCAAGAAAAAATCTTTGGCTTGCTCAAACTCCTCAGGCAATTGAATATTGTTTAGCGAAAGAGGCTTTTAATAAGGCAAAAGATGATGGATTCTACGGAACCGATGACGTTTCTTTAGTTGAGAGATTAGGAAAAAGAGTAAAAATTGTTCCTTGCTCTTATAAAAATATAAAAGTGACTACGAAAGATGACTTTAAAATAGTTGAAAACTTTTTATGAAAAAAATTTTTTGCGAGGCAAATGCTAAAATTAATTTAACTTTTAAAATTTTAGGAAAATCAAACTCTGGTTTTCATTATATAAACAGTATTATCCAATCAATAAATTTGACAGATTATTTAATTTTTGAAAAAAGTAAAAAATTCCAATTTACCGGAAATTGTATTTCTCCTTTAAAAGAAAATCTTATTTTAAAAGCGAAAAAAGAAATGGAAAAAAACCTTAATAGAAAATTTTCTTTTAACGTTCATCTTCAAAAAACTATTCCTATTTCAGCTGGTCTTGGAGGAGGAAGTAGCGATGCTGCAGGAACAATTTTTGCTATAAACAAACTTTTTAATCTTAACCTTTCAAAAAAGAAATTAGCTGAAATTGGTTTTAAAGTAGGGTGCGACGTTCCATTTTTTATTTATGGAGGGAAATGCAAAGTAGAGGGATTTGGAGAAAAAATTACTCCTTTATCTTTAAAGAATAAAAGTAATTTTTATTTAATATTAAGACCTCATAAAAGGTTAGAAACAAAGAAAATTTATTTTCTTTATGATAAAACAGGAAAAAATTTTTTTGAGATAGCAAGCAATCTTTGTCCGGATGTAAAATTGGTTTATCAAGATCTTTTAAAGTTTCAACCAGTTGAAATTGGAATGTCTGGATCTGGTCCATCTCTTTTTGCAGGTTTTAAAAATTATAAAGAAACATTAGAAGCAGCTGAAAAGTTTAATAATTTTAACGGAGATATTTATATTACAAAACCAACAAAAAATGCTATAATCATAAAAGAGGTTTGAAAATTTTTTTAAAATATATGACTATTCAAGAAATATTTAATTTAGGAATCCAAATGGGAATAGAAGCTGATTTTCGTGGAACTGAAGCAATAGAAAAATTATTAGCCCAGAAAAAAGAAAAATACGAAAAACTTTCTGAAAGGGAAAAAGAAGAAGTAGATATTGAAAGCTTAACTAATCCTTATCTTGATTCTCGCATTCATCATATTGCCACTGATAAAAAAATTAAAAAAGTTTTGGTTGGTATTGATATTGAACCAGCTGAAATTCTAATAGCAAAAGAACTTAGAGATATTGATTTAATTATTGCTCACCATCCAATAGGAAAAGCTTTAGCCCATTTAGCTGATGTAATGGATCTCCAAATCGATGTTTTAAATTTATATGGTTTACCTGTTAATATCGCTGAGAAATTAACAAAGGAAAGAATTTCCGAAGTGGCTCGAGGGGTAAATAGCGCAAATCATCAAAGAACTGTTGACGCAGCAAAGCTTTTAGGGGTTAATTTAATTAATATTCATACGCCTTGCGATAATTTAGCAGCAAAATTTTTAAAAGAAAAGATTGAAGAAAAGAAGCCAGAAAGATTAGAGGATTTAATAGAAATTTTAAAAGAAATTCCTGAATACAAAGAAGCTACAAAAATTGGAGCTGGGCCAAAAATTTTTGTTGGGAGCGAAGAAAATAGGTGTGGTAAAATTGCTTTAACTGAGATTACTGGCGGAACTGAGGGTTCTCCAAAACTTTATGAAAAAATGGCCCAAGCAGGAATTGGCACAATTGTAGGAATGCATATTTCTGAAATTCATAAAAAAGAGGCTGAAGCGGCGAATTTAAATGTAGTTATTGCTGGTCATATTTCATCTGATTCGTTGGGAGTTAATCTATTTTTAGATGAATTGGAAAAGCAAAGCATTGAAATTGTTCCTTGTTCTGGTTTAATTCGGGTTTCTCGGAATAATTAAAATAATTTAAAAAGAAAAGATTTTAGATCTTGACATTTTTATTTTTTTTTGATATCCAAAAATAGAGTTTGAATAGATTGTCCTTTAAAAATTTAGTGGTTTTATCGAACCAGTCTATTTTATTTTTTTGAGAATTTGATCCTGGTTCAGGATGAACATTGGCGGCGTGGATGAGGCATGCAAGTCGAGCGATTTAGCTTTTTCGCAAGAAAAAGCTAAATAGCGGCGAACGGGTTAGTAACACGTAGATACATACCATAGAGTTTGGCATAGCCCATCGAAAGGTGGGGTAATTCCAAATGGTCCCTGAGAGCAATTGAAGGGTAAAGGAGCAATTCGCTCTATGATTGGTCTGCGTCCCATCAGCTTGTTGGTAAGGTAATGGCCTACCAAGGCAATGACGGGTAGGGGGTGTGAGAGCACGATCCCCAACAGGGAAACTGAGACACGGTTCCCACTCCTACGGGAGGCAGCAGTCGAGAATCTTCGGCAATGGGCGAAAGCCTGACCGAGCGACGCCGCGTGCGGGAAGAAGGTCTTCGGATTGTAAACCGCTTTTCTAGAAGAAGAAACCAATGTTTACATTGGTTGACGGTACTCTAGGAATAAGAGGTGACTAAACTCGTGCCAGCAGTAGCGGTAATACGAGTGCCTCAAATGTTATCCGGAATTACTGGGCGTAAAGAGTCCGTAGGTGGCTTTGCAAGTTTCCTGTTAAAAGCTTTGGCTTAACCAAAGAAGTGCGGGAAAAACTGCAGGGCTAGAGGGTGTTAGAGGTTGGTGGAACTCACGGTGTAGGGGTGAAATCCGTTGATACCGTGGGGAACACCGAAAGCGAAGGCAGCCAACCAGGGCATTCCTGACACTGAGGGACGAAAGCGTGGGGAGCGATACGGATTAGATACCCGTGTAGTCCACGCCCTAAACGATGCTGACTAGCTATTTGGAGTGTCGACCCTTCAAGTGGCAAAGCTAACGCGTTAAGTCAGCCGCCTGGGAAGTACGGCCGCAAGGTTAAAACTCAAAGGAATAGACGGGGGTTCGCACAAGCGGTGGATCACGTGGCTTAATTCGACGACAAACGAAGAACCTTACCAGGGCTTGACATGCCAGAGTGTACTCTGTGAGAAATCAAAGAGGACCGTCAATTCGGAATCTGGCACAGGTGCTGCATGGTTGTCGTCAGCATGAGTCTTGAGATGCTCCCTTAAATGGGGTATCATGCGCAACCCTTATCGTTTGTTTTACGTATCAAACGAGACTGCCTGTGTTTTTACAGGAGGAAGGAGGGGATGACGCCAAATCCGCATGGCCCTTACGCCCTGGGCGGCACACGTGATACAATGGCCAGTACAATGGGTTCGCTAAGCCGTAAGGCGGAGCTAATCCCACCAAAACTGGTCCCAGTTCGGATTGAGGTCTGCAACCCGACCTCATGAAGCCGGAATCGCTAGTAATCGCGGATCAGCCATGCCGCGGTGAATATGTCCCCGAACCTTGTACTCACCGCCCGTCACACCAGGGAAGTCGGCAGTACCCAAAGCCCCGCTCAGCGGGGTTAAGGTAAGGTCGGTAACCAAGGTGAAGTCGTAACAAGGCATCGGTAGGGGAACCTGTCGATGGAACAATTCTTTTAGAATTTTGTTGACTAGTTTAAAGGCTGAGAATTCTGCTTTTAAACTATCAGGAGTTGGTCGAGGTTTACCTGTTAAATCTTGAAAGATTTTTCGGGGTTCCTTTAAAATTCGATCTAGGCTGGTTCGATAAAGCCGCTAAATTTAACTGATAACTATCTCTTGCACCAGCAGAGATAGTTTTTATTTTTTAAAAAGTTGAATTCCTTTTTAAATTCTTATATAATATAAAGTCTATATAAAATTTGGGCGCGTAGTTCACCGGCTAGAACGCTGCTCTGATAAAGCAGAGGCAGATGGTTCGATTCCATCCGCGCCCACTTTTTAAAAATAAAAATCTAAAAATATGGTCGAAGTTAGAAAAAAACAAAAAGAAACTACTTTTTCGTTAGTTCGAAGATTTTCCTCAAAACTAAGAATGAGTGGTATTTTGCAAGAAGTAAAAAAGAGGCAATATTATCAACCTCCTCTAAATGAAAGAGAAAAGAGAGAAAAAGCCCTAAAAAGAATAAATCAAAAATCAAAAATTAAATAATGATTACTTCTTTAGCTAATCTTACCACTTTTAATATTTCTCAGGATTTTTTTGAAAAAATCGCAAGAAAGGTTTTTGAAGTTGAAAAAAGAAAAGACGATGTCTCAGTAGAGGTTGTTCTGATAGGACAAGACAGGATGAGAAACATTAACAAAAAGTACGCTGGGAAAAATCAGGTGACCGAAGTTTTATCTTTTTCTGATGAAGAAATAAAAAAACCAACTAAAAAGGAATTAGTATTCATTCAATCGCCAGAGGCTCCAAAAACCCTTGGAGAAATTTTACTTTGTCCTTCAAAAATCAAAAAAAATGCAAAGAAATTTAGAAAAAGTTTTGAAGAAGAATTAGCGTTCGTTTTCGTTCATGGGCTTTTGCATTTGTTTGGCTATGACCATCAAAACACTGAAGACACTAAAGAAATGCGTAAAAAAGAAAAAGAAATATTAAAAAAGTTATAACTTGACAATTTTTTCAAAAAAGACGAAAATTTTAATAAAACTATTTAAATTATTTAATTGATATTTACTAATTAACAAATTTTTAATTAGTAAACTTTAAAGGTCGTTAAGTTTAATATAAAATAATTAGATTTATGGAAAAGAAGAATAAATCTGGCTTTACCTTAATTGAGTTATTGATTGTTATTGCTATTATTGCAATTTTAGCAGCCATTATTATTGCCTCTACCGGAGGAGCTACTGTTCAGGCTCGTGATTCAAGAAGAATTTCTGATCTTGATGAGATTGGCACTGCCCTCTCGATGTATTATAGTAAGAATGGTTCGTATCCGGACACTCTTGACCCTTTGGTAACTGATGGAGAACTTTCTGTTTTGCCAACAGATCCTAAAGATGGTGATCCTTATGGTTACGGGAAAGGAACGAAAAATGGCGTGCCAAGAGTTGTTTTACAGGCTAAACTAGAAGATGAAAACAATAGAATGCTTGCTAACGACATAGATGAATCAGATATTTGCTATGATGACGCTACTATTGACTGTACTGATACTCCTACTCCTTATTATTGTATCTGTCGTTAAAATTTATGATTATGAAAAAAAATAAATCTGGTTTTACCTTAATTGAGTTATTGATTGTTATTGCCATTATCGCCATTTTGGCAGCCGTTATTATTGCTACCACTACTGGTGCTCAGCTTCAGGCAAGAGATGCAAGAAGGGTGCAAGAGTTTGATGAGTTAAGAAATGCTTTGGCAATGTATAATAGCGAAACAGGACATTATCCTTATACAGGTGATTGTGGTACGGGCCAAGCTGTCGGAACAGATTGTTGCAGTATAGCAGCTAATGACTGTGACTACACAGCGATGGCAACATTATTGAGAAACAAAGGATATCTCACTAGCATTCCCCAAGATCCGCTTGGAGGTACTACTTACGTATACACTTATTGCGACGATACGACCGGTGCCGGTTCAAACTATGCGTTGATGGCAAAACTTGAGACAAAAAGCAAAGCCCTAAATAATGATTATGACACAGACTGGCCAGCGCAAGATAAGTGTGATTGCAATACTAAGACTGACGATAGTACTACTCTAGATATCAGTGAGGCGACGACCAACGGTCCTTATACTTATTGCATGCGTAATCCCTAAAGATTGAGCGATAGTATCACAAGATAAATAATAGAGTAAAACTAAAAAGTTATAACCCCTCACCTTCGCAAAGGTGAGGGGTTTTATTTTTCCAACTTCTTAGAATTTCTTTTTCTTTTAAAATTTGCAAATCTTTTAAAATTTTTTTAAAATGAACAAAATAAGACTCTAACTCCCAACCTAACACTTAAAAATATGCCCGTAGAATTTTAAATAAATTCCTACGGGCATTAAATTAATTGTAAAATTTTTTAATTCAAGATAATTCTATAAAGCTTATGTCAAAGAAAACAACTATATCTATAATTATAATTGCTCTAATCCTTATTAGCGGAGGAATGTATTATTTTTGGTGGGGAAATCAGCAACCAAAAGATGTGATACCAGAAGGAGTAAAGGTAGTAATTCAAAACGGCAAAAAGATTATCCAAAATGAACCAGCAGGTTACGAAGTAGAGGTGCCAAAGGATTGGAATATCTATGGAGAAGAAATTGAAAGATTAGAAATTTCTCGAGTAAAGGAAAAGAACACAAATTCAGAAACTATAAAAGGTTGCAAAGTTGATGTAAACCAAGAAAATTTCAAGGAGCAATCTTTGAATGAATGGCTTCAAAAAAGAGATCAAGAACGGTTAAAGGAAGAGAAAAATGAACCTTCTTCAACTCAAATTACAAAAGAGAATAATATTACTTTTATGAATAGACCAGCGATTGAGAGAATATATGAACCTCCTATAGGTCCAACTTATAAAGAAGTTTATTTACCATTAGAAGGAAAAATACTAATTTTACGAGAGACCATAGGAATCACTTCTGGTAAAGAAAGACAACAATGCGAAGAAGAAATAAAATCTATTGTGGAAAGTTTAACTATTTTATGAAAAAGTTATCATTTTTTTCAATTTTTATTTTAATTTTTATTTCTTTCTTCGTCTCAAAAGAAAGAATTCTTGGTGCGGAAAATTCTTTTCTCATACTTCCTCTAGAAAATAGAAGATCGATCACGTGTGAATTTGGTTGTTATTTAGGACACAAAGGAACAGACTATAATGCTCCTATAGGAACAAATGTAATAGCGGCAGCGGATGGGAAGGTGATTGATATGAACAATGATTTTGAAGATAATCAATTTAAGGAGAATTCATATGGAAATTTTGTGAAGATTGACCACCAGAATGGCTATATTACTATTTATGCTCATTTAAAAAAGAACAGTATTAAGGTTAAAAGAGGAGATGATGTAAAAAAAGGAGATGTTATTGCTGAAACAGATAATAGTGGTGATTCAACCGGTCCCCATCTTCATTTTGAAGTAAGAAAAGACAATATTGCAGTAAATCCCTATGCTACTAATTTGTGGGTTAAAAATGAAGATGGTAAAATTTTAACAATTCAAGATTTAAAAAAATCTGAAACATCTCAATCTTCATCCTCTCAAAATTCATCTCCTCCAGAAGGACTTACTACCGGAGATGAAAACCTCTCTTTCTGGGACAAGATAGCTTTCTATTGGAATGGTTTTGTTGCTAATGTAAAAGACCTTTTTGGCGGAAGTACAGGCGAAGTTCAAGTTGCAAA
>Ga0209720_1002357_pt1 | contig 14183 bp, 19 predicted proteins | sample AD_JPNMR3_MetaG_FD_184426 | JGI IMG/M metagenome (GOLD analysis project Ga0209720, IMG submission 184426) | Active sludge microbial communities of municipal wastewater-treating anaerobic digesters from Japan - AD_JPNMR3_MetaG (SPAdes) (version 2) | ecosystem: Engineered > Bioreactor > Anaerobic...
ATTTTATTTTTGAAAACGTAGCCAGTATGAAAAATAGCGACCGAGATACTATCTCAAATATTTTAGGGGTTGAACCTATTATGATAGATTCCGCTTTAGTTTCAGCGCAACGTCGCCGGCGTTATTACTGGACTAATATTAAGGGTGTTTGGGAGCCAAAAGACCGACGTGTATTGCTGGGTGACGTTTTAGAAAATATAAACAACGCTGTTTATTATCTGACAAACCAAAAAGCTAACACCCTAAGAGCTAGATGTAACAATGAAACTACAACCGAAAAAGGTGTAAAACGTGTTTTAGAAAAACGTATAGGTAATTTAGTTTTTATAAAAGAAAACGGGCCCGAGTATTTAAAAGCCCATTCTTATAAATTCGGAAAAAACTATCTGCAATACGATATAAACGGAACCAGGCACGGGTCACAAGACCAGAGAGCCTATTATCTTGATGGTAAAAATCCAACTTTAGACACATCCTGTAAAAACAAAATCCTGATCGATAAAGAAAAACTCGTAATAAGAAAATTAACCCCTGTAGAGTGTGAAAGGCTACAGACACTACCAGACGGATATACAGAAGGTGTATCAGACACTCAAAGGTATAAAATGTTGGGTAACGGTTTTACGGTCGATGTTATAGCCCATATACTAAGTTTTATACCTATACAAGATCTACTTTAAAGTTTATAATGGTGTAAGTCGAATACGGAAGGAAAACTATTATGTTATTAACTTATGAACTGGAAGAGATACACAACAAATTATCTCTTTTTGAAAAGTCTAGGAACGTTCCGCCTGTTACGGCTTTCTTTTGCAGTATAGCCGCATACTGGGTTAATGAGTGTTTAAAATTTTATAAGGAGGGTCGTTAGCTATGGTAGTTACAGTTTTTAAGTGTCCTCGTTGTGGCGATAGTTGGGCGCATAAAGGCCCGGAAAGTTTCACGTTTGAACTATGGAACGGTATACCTGCGGCGGAATGTTTTAAATGCGGAGTAAAATACTCACCTTATATTAATTGTACGCAAATGGACGATTTTATTTTTGAAGCTATGAAAAACTGTAAGGGTCATTAAGGATGAAGCGCACGCAAAAACTTAAATGGATATTAGCCAGGGCGCACCTTATAGAAGCTAAATTAGTCCCGATAAGATATACCGTACAATGCAGAGACACACAAGCAAAGTACACAAATGAAGATTTAGAAAGGATAAACGCTATACTTAAAGACGCTTTAAAGGAAATAGATAGGTTAAAAGTTAGGAGGTGGAATCGTGGAAAAATCTAATAAAGAAACCTGTGTAGTAAGAGCCGGCAAAAAACTACGCCCAGGCGGAGCTAAAACAACCGTTATGCCCGATAAAGTTAAGTCGGCTGAAATGGGTCCGGATATGAAACCAAAAACAGAAAACAATTAAATTTACAAGTAAATTTAATTTTGCTATAATAACCCCCGTTAAGTTTAAAGCGGGGGTTATTTTTACAATAATTCATAAATTGTTGACTACGATTAATTAACGTGTATAATTGTTTTATTAAGTCAAATACAGACAAACGAGTCAAGTATAAAAAGGAGAATAGTTATTTATGGCTATGGTTGTGAACGGTAGAGAGTATCTATCGACATCGGAATTGCACATTAGAACCGGCATATCAAAATACTATCTTCGCAAATTAGCGCGTATTAGCCGCATACCTGCTAAAAAAGTAGGTTCACGTTGGTATTACAATCTTGACGCTGTAATTTCAGAATTTATGAAAGACAACGACTATAGTCAATCAGCTAATAATATGGGCGAGGAGTTAGAAGATGCCGCAACGTCAAAAGGAAATCCTTTCGAAATCGACATCAGCGATCTCGAATAGGGATTCATTAATTTATGCTTATGTAGACGCCGGCTACGCACTCACACCACTATCCGGCAAAATACCATTAGTAAAAGATTGGGTGAAAACTGAATATGATCCGCTTTTAACGCCTGACGAAATAGACGGCAATTTTGGAGTTGTCTTAAAAGATGACGATATAATTGTCGATGTAGACCCCAGAAACTTTTCAAAAGGTGATAACCCGTTAAAGCGTCTTGTAAAGGATTTAGGGATTAACTTAACTTCGTTTACCGTTAAAACCGGTGGCGGCGGTTTACATATTTATATGAAAAAACCCGCGGATTTAAAAATTCGTGGATCTCACCCGGATTACCCAGGTATCGAATTTAAGACAAAAGGCCAGCAGGTTGTAGGCGCCGGGTGTCTTCACCCCGATACTGGTAAATACTATACCGTAGCAAAATTAACCCCTGCCGACGTTAAAGAAGCGCCGGAAGCGTTATTAAATTTAATCGAGAGAAAATCCCTAGCGATACAGGAAATCGGTATAGAGAATTTTACCGACGATGAACAGAGTATAGACCGTTGCGCTAAATATCTGCAAGGGTGCCCGCCAGCCATCGAGGGTGAGCGTGGGGACGTTACAACATTTAAAACAGCCTGCCGCTGTAGGGATTTTGGTTTATCACCACAAAAAGCGTTTGAGCTTATGGCGATTCATTGGAATCCGCGTTGCCGTCCGGAATGGGATTTAGAAGAGCTAAAACGCAAAGTTGAAAACGCTTATAGATATAACGAAGATGTAGTAGGCAAAAAACATCCTTCCGCCGATTTCGCCCACGTTACTACAACCGAGCTGGAAGTAGAGGGCGAAGAGGAAGCTAAAATAAAATGGGATATTAACATTAAAACAGGGATGCTAAAGCCGACATTACAGAATACGGCTAATTATATGCTGGGTACAAACTTCCCTTGCCACGATATGATTAGGCTAAACGAATTTACAAACGATATAGAGTTCGTTAAGGCCGCGCCGTGGCATAACGGAAGGGCCGTTAGTACGTGGACGGATTCTGACGCGATTAATTATAAATATTGGCTGGCTACAGAAAAGCATTTTGATACTTCTACGGTCCTATGCCACGAAGCGGCTTTAGTTGTAGCGGGAAAAAAGCGTTTTCACCCCGTACGTGAATATTTAAAATCTTTAAAATGGGATGGCAAAAGCCGTTTGGGCAAATGGTTATCTACTTATGCCGGGGTAAAGTATGACCCATACACCCGCGCGGTAGGTAAAAAGGTATTAGTTGGAGCGGTAGCAAGGGTATTTAGTCCAGGAATTAAATTCGATTATATGTTAGTTCTCGAAGGCAAGCAGGGGATAGGTAAAAGTACATTAGTATCTATTTTAGGCGGCCAATGGTACGGCGATGTAAATATCACCGATAGCGATAAAGATACTATCGATTCAATGCGCGGTAAATGGATAATAGAAGTATCGGAAATGGTTTGCAGCCGAAAGGTTGAAACCGATAAACTTAAATCCTTTTTAAGCAAAAGCACCGATAGAGTAAGACTCGCTTATCGCCGCAACGCGGAAGATTATCCCCGCCAGAGTATTTTTATAGGTACTGTAAACCCGGAAGCCGATAGCGGTTATTTAAGAGATACAACCGGCAACCGTCGTTTTTGGCCTGTTTATTGCGAGTATATAGACTTAGAAGCATTAAGACAGGTACGCGATCAGCTATGGGCCGAAGCGGTTGTAAGCTATTTTGAAGGTGAACCGCTGTACTTGGAAGACGAAAAAGTCCGGGAAATACAGGAAGCAATTACCGAAGAGCGTCGGCAAAAAGACCCGTGGTTAGAGTACATACGCGAATGGCTTGAGCGCCCGGACATAGAAATAAAAGCATTGAGGGAGGTTGTAACTAGTAAGGAAATTTTAGAAGAGTGTATAGGCATAGCAATCCACAGGGTATCCCGCAGAGAGCTAAATAGAATTTCTCACATCATGGTTAAAGATCTCGGTTGGGAAAAATGCAAGGTTTATCATAATAAACTTAGAAAAACTGTAAATGGTTATAAAAGGCCGTAGATTATCGGATTCAGAGTAAAAATGTTAAGTACAAAAGAAAGGCGGTAAAAATGAGCTATCGTAAGAAAATATTAGACGGAAAAATTATTTTTATATTAGGACCTGAAAGTACAGACGAAGATTATAAAGAAGTGGAAATCGAGATTGCTAAATATATACCGGGCTCCGCAGAGATTCAAGTGATAAATGATAACGAAACGTGGGAGGCGGACGAGATAAAATGGGATGTAGACGAGAACGGTAGGTTATTACCTTCGTTAAATAATACGGTTAATTTTTTAGTGATAGACGAAAATTTAAAAGATTTATTTTCTTGTGATATAGAGGGCACGATATTCTTAAAAAAGCGCCCTATATGGCGTAATGATGAAGAAAAAGACTACGTTCCTTATGAATACCCCCAATGTTCTATAGAAGCTGATCCAGCGGATTTCGCGGCATTACGACTATATTTAGAAAATAAATGTCACTTGTTAGTAGATTCGTTAACTGTAAAACAGGCCGTAATTTTAGTCGTATCTAATATGTATCGTTTTTAGGCCAATGCGGTTGCTTCTACGGAACATTAAAAGAATTTCAGAAAAAAAAAGTAAAAGAAACGTTAAATTTGAATTATAAAATGGATAATGATGGATTTAGGAGATTAAGATGGAGCTAACTAAGCCTACTAAAAGCCTAACCGCCGACAAAATCCTGAAACTGGAAGAGCTGCTTTTACAAAGCAAATTTAGCATTAAAGTTAATATATTTCAAGTGGTTATTTAATTGGAGAAATTTTGAATGGCAGTTGATAAAAAAAGTTTATTAAACTGGGTTGGCGGAAAAAGATTGCTAAGAAAAACAATTGAACCGTTAGTTCCGACAGATATTAAGTCATATATTGAACCGTTCGGCGGTGCTGGTTGGGTTTTGTTTTATAAAGACCGTTGGGCAGATATAGAGATATACAACGACCTTGACGGAAGATTGGTTAATCTTTTCAGGATTGTCAAATACCATCCGAATGCTTTAAAAGAAGAATTGCAGTATCTTTTATGCTCTCGTGAGATGTTCTTCCAATTTTTGAACTCAACCCCGATTACCGATATCCAAAAAGCCGCACAATTTCTGTTTTTAATTACACGCTCTTTTGGCGGTCATGGTAATACTTTCGGAACTACAAAAAAAACTTCAGGCGGTGCAACGAAACCCCAACACAATATTTTAGAAAAAATTGATGCCATCCATAAACGCCTTGATAAAGTTATAGTTGAAAATCGAGACTTTGAAACTCTTATTAAACAATACGATTTTGAAGGTGCTTTCTTCTATTGCGACCCTCCGTATTCCAAAGGTTGGGGATATAAAGTAACATCTACCGCAGACTTTGACCACGAACGTTTAAGAGATGTTTTAGGCAATATCAAAGGGCGTTTTCTGCTCTCATACGATGATTCTCCAAAAGTCCGAGAATTATACAAAGGCTTTGAGATGATTGAAGTTGAAAGACAGAAGGGAATGAACAGACGTGAGGGTAACAAGGTATATAAAGAACTGCTGATTGCCAATTACCCAATAAAAAAATATTTAAAAATGTCTGACCCTATTGAAATTAAAATCGACAATAAAGAAGTTGAATCAAGACAATTATGTATTTCTTTGATGGGAATATGAATATAGAACAGCATGATAAATGTCATAAAGAGTCAAGTACAAAAGAAAATGAAATTTTTAGAGTTCCAAAAAGTGGGTATAAAATTCCTCGTAGCGCGTAAAACCGCGTTATTAGCAGATGATATGGGTCTGGGCAAAACCGTACAGGTTGCCGGAGCCCTCTCTTTGCTCCGCCCTAAACGCGCTATCATATTAACTTTAGCCAGTTTAAAAATTAATTGGTTAAGAGAGCTCACCCGATGGATCCCTAAAAAGTATAAATACCATGTAGTTTACAAAATAAAAGAAATTATCCCCCAAGATGCGGAAATAATTATTTTAAATTATGACCTGCTTATCCATAAAGAGATTTTTGACCAATTAAAAAATAGGGATTATGACGTTTTAGTCCTCGACGAGGCGCATAACCTCTCTAATATGAAAGCAAAAAGAACAGGTAGGGTTTTTAACAACCGTGGTTTAGTCCGTATTGCAAAACGTATATACGCGCTTACCGGTACACCCGTTAGAAATCGCCCTAAAGATTTTTATGTAATGCTCCGTGTACTTGCCCCGGAAGTCATAGCGCCGTATCTCGATTATGAAAGTTTTGTTATGAGATATTGCGGCGGCTACCGTGATAGCTACGGCGTATTACAGGATAACGGAGCTTCAAATATAGAAGAGCTCAACGAACGTTTAAAGACATTTATGTTAAGACGCAGAAAGGAGGAAGTATTAAAGGAATTACCAAAAGTGATTGAAAAAATTGTAGAATTGGAGCGCACAGATGAAATAGAAGCGGTCCTGCGGGAAGAGGAAAACTTGTTAGAAAATATGAACGAGTTTAACCCTAATTCCGAGTTAGGCGTACAAGCCACTATACGTCGTCAGTTAGGCGAAGCAAAGTTAAAACAGATTCTCGAGTATTTAGACAATTTACTTAAAACCGAGGATAAAGTAGTAGTTTTCGCCTATCACAAAAACGTAATAAACGCTATCCGCTCACACCTTCGGGACTGTACGGTTCGTTGCGTTCAGGGCGGTATGAGCGCCAAAATGAAACAGTTTGAAGTTGACCTGTTTGTCAACGACCCGAATAGTAGGCTATTCGTCGGCCAGATTACAGCGGCGGGTTTCGGAATAGACGGCCTACAAAAAGTCGCTAATCACGTAGTTTTTGCAGAGTTAGACTGGGTACCCGGTAATTTAGAACAGGCCCGCGATCGAGTTGTAAGAATAGGGCAGACAAAATCCGTTATGGTACATTACCTGGTCGTCCCGGATTCTCTCGAAAGCGTAATGTTAGCAAGTGTTATTAAAAAAGGCAAGGTGATTGCCAAATTGTTAGAACAAAAATCGAATATAGGAGAAATCGAAATGACTTTAGAATCAACCTTAGAAAGAATCGCGAACGCTTTAGAAGCTCGAAACGAAATTTTAAGAGCTATGCAGGGTGTAGCCGTTGAAGCAAAAGAAAACGACGAAAAAGTTAAGGCTATCACTAAAGAAGAGCCAAAAGAAACACCGGAAAAAGACACTAAAAAGTCTTCTAAAAAATCAACTAAAAAAGCTGAATCGGTAGAGGCTGAAATAGCGGACGAAGACGACGATACCGATATCGATTTAGACCTCGACGATGAAGACGAAGAGGAAGCGTTAACCTTAGATGATGTTAGAGCTACTATTAACGACTTTATCGGTACTTTTGGTGATCAGAAAGACGGTAAAAAAGCAGTTATAGAAGTCCTTAACAACTACGGATATTCTAAAATCCCTGAAATTAAAGAAAAAGATTTCGCGGCAATAGTTAAAGAGCTTAAAAGAGGTTCTAAATAATTATGGCTCATAGTCCTGTCGGGGCTTCCTCCTGCGAACGTTGGTGGAATTGCCCCGGAAGTAACAGCTTGATAGCGACACAACCTCCGGCAGATACAAGTATATACGCCGCCGAAGGGACGGCCGCGCATGAATTGGCGGAGCAAATGTTAAAACTTGTCCTTTGCGCCCCCGGAAATAAATACCCGGTCGGTGACGGTATGATAGGTGAAACAAAAGAAGTTGACGGCTTTAATATCAAAATTACCGAAGATATGAACGAAGCTGTAAAACTTTATGTAGAAACGATAATAAGTGACGCGGTAGAGAACGGTTGCACGCTTAGAAACGCTTCACCCAACGGACATTTACACGATAAAAAAGATATAGACCGTGTATACAGTCCTTGGTTAAACATAGAAAAACAGTTTCACTTAAAAGACGTTGACGAAGAGGCGTTCGGGACAAACGACGCTAGTTTAATCAGGCCGGGCGAAAAGCTGATAGTATACGATTTTAAGTACGGGCGCGGTATCCCAGTCGAAGCGGTAGAAAATAAGCAACTGCTATATTATGCCGCGGGAGTCGCGGGGGACGATCTATTAAGTTTTAAAACCGTAGAGCTTGTTATAATCCAACCTCGCGCTGCGCATCCGGAAGGCCCTATAAGACGTTGGAGCACTACGCCGGAATACGTACTAGAGTTTAAAAACGAACTGAAAAAACGTATACAGGCGACTCGTGAAAAAGACGCGCCGTTAAGCGCCGGCAAATGGTGTAAATTCTGTAACGCTAAATTAGTTTGTCCGGCTATGAAAGATAAAATAGCTGATACGGCCCGTATGGATTTCGGGTTAGTACCCGCCAGAAACGTTTTACCTAAACCGGAACAGTTAACACCGGAACAGCTTCGAGTATTTTTGGATAATGCAGAATTACTTGAAGACTTTATAAAATCCGTTAGAGAATATGCGTTTGGTTTTGCTAATCGCGGCGGAAATATACCGGGTTACAAGTTAGTACATAGCGACAACACACGTCGTAAATGGATTGACGAAAAACGAGCCGCGGTTATGTTAGAGCTCGAATTCGGGGAAGATAAAGTATATGAGGTTAAACTTAAATCCCCGGCGCAGGTAGAGAAAATAAGTAAGGCCGCAAAAGCAAGGGTAGCGGAATTATGTTGTAAACCGGAAGGTAAATTAACCCTTGTACGGGATACCGATGTAAGAGAAGGGCAAACCGCCCGCGCTTTATCGGATTTCCAAAACATAGATATCGATTTAGAAGTGTAAATTAAAAAAGGAGAAAAAGATATGGCAAATTCAAGAAAAATAGTAACCCCAGTTGCAAGAGCTAGTTTCGTTCGCGTTTTCCAACCACAAAAGAACGATCAGGGGAAATTTGAATATAGAATGACAATGATATTCGATAAAGACGCGGATATATCAGAGTTAAAAGCTATTGTAAAAGAAGCTATAAAAGAGAAATACGGCACTAACCCGCCAAAAAATCTAAAATTACCGATTAAAAATGGTAACGACCTCGATACAGATAAATACCCCGAATACAAAAATAAAATCGTTATCAACGCGAAAAGCGTTAACTACCCGCCGGGGATTATCGATTATAAAACAAGACAACCAATTATCGACCCGTCAGAATTTTATAGCGGTTGTTACTGCGTAGCGTCATTAGTTGCTTATACATACGAGCATAAATCAGGCGGTAAAGGTGTATCTTTCGGGCTTCAAAACATTATGAAAATAAAAGACGGTGAGCCGCTAATCAGCAGGGGTAAAGCCGAGGATGATTTCGCCAGCATTATTAAAGGTGAAACCGAATTAGATATCGACCTTGAAGGTGACGACGAGGACGACGATATACTAGACTTGGATTTAGACTAATGGTTAACGTTCATATCGATTTTGAAACTAGAAGCCGGTTAGATGTTACGGAGGTTGGTTCGTGGAAATACTCCACGGACCCCTCTACCCGGGTTTTATGTTTAGTTTTTAAAGCTGAGAATTCCCAACCGGCTTTAATAACTGAAGACGATCTAATTTTAGAAACGGGCGATATAGATTTTTTAAAAGACTTGGCCAAAAACCCGGATAACATTTTTAAAGCGTATAACTCTTTATTTGAATACTGTATATGGCATAACATACTTGTTAAACAATACGGTTTTCCTGAAATACCGTTAGAGCGCTGGGATTGTACGGCGGCTAAAGCGGCTACACACGCATTACCTCGAGCGTTAGGAAAATGCGCCACGGCTCTTCGACTTTCGGAGGAAAAGGACGAAACAGGTAAAAGGGTTATGATGTCGCTTTCTAAACCCCGTAAACCTAGTAAAAATAATCCGAGCGAATGGGACGACGATCCTAAAAAGTTTGATATCCTATACGAATACTGCCGTCAGGACGTTATAGTTGAGAACGCTATAGATGAAGCCCTTCCGGATTTAAACCCGAGGGAAAAACGGATATGGTTGCTAGACCAAAAAATCAACCTCCGAGGCGTTCAGATTGACGTGGAAGCTCTTGAAATAGCGATAAGATATATAGAAGAGTACTCGCAACGATTAAATGAAGAGTTGGAGCGCCTAACGTGCGGCGAAGTTGCTAAGGCTACCGAGCGGGATAAACTTTTAAAATGGTTACAAAATTATATCGATATCCCGAATATCCAGGCGGGAACGGTTGAAGAGTATAAAAATTCTGTTAATAACCCTAAGATAAAAAGAGCTTTAGAAATTCGCCAGCAGATCGGCAAAACCTCAACATCAAAGATATATGCTATTAAAAACGCGCTTGACGATGAAGGGAGGGTACGGGATAACCTCGTATACCACGGGGCAAGTACAGGCCGTTGGTCAGGTAAAAACGCTCAGTTTCAAAACCTGCCTAAAGGTATAGGGTATAACTCCGATCAGGTTCTAAACATTTTAAAACTGGATGATTTAGAATTTTTTGAGGGAATGTACCCCAACGTTATGGACGCTATAAGCGCTTCACTTCGCGGTCTGATTATCAGTAAACCCGGACACGATCTAATAGCGGCTGACTACGCGGGTATCGAAGCAAGGGTAGTTATGTGGCTGGCCGGAGAGGAAAGGGGTTTAGAACAATTCCGCGAAAACAAAGATATTTACTGCGACTTTGCGAGAGAAATATATAAACGTGAAGTCACTAAAAAAGATAAAGACGAACGCCAATTAGGTAAAATGGGAGTTTTGGGATGCGGCTATCAAATGGGCCCGGACAGATTTCGGGAACAGGCTAAAACTCAATGGAATATGGAAATACCTTACGACCTCGCTAAACTTGTAGTTGATACGTATCGGAATACCTACAGTCGTGTAAAAAGTTTTTGGTACGCGCAGGAAAGAGCGGCTATGTTGGCCGTAACTTCCGGCCGCAAAATCGAGGAAGGGCCTGTAATATGGAAAGTACAAAACGACTTTTTATATTGCCGATTACCCTCCGGTCGATGTTTAGCGTACGCCGAGCCGCGAGTACAACAAATACAAACACGCTGGGGCGAGCCTAAAGAGAGTTTAACATTTATGGGTGTAAACGCAATAACTAAAAAATGGGAACGCCAGAGCACTTACGGCGGGTGTTTAGTCGAGAATATTACACAAGCTGTTAGCCGCGATATTATGGCGGAAGGAATGTTAAGAGTAGAAGAGCACGGGTATAACGTTGTACTCACGGTACACGACGAAGTAGTAACCGAGGTACCTGAAAATTTCGGAAGCGCAAAAGAGTTTGAAGAGCTCCTGACAATTCGCCCAAAATGGGCTAGCGATTGCCCTATATCTGCGGAAGGTTGGCGCTCAAAGAGATATAGAAAATAAAAAGGAGTCAATACAAATGGTTAAAAAAGTACCTAACGAATCTTTCATAAAAGTAGTAATTGAGATAATTAAAGTTACTTATCCTTTTGGCGATTTTAATTTTGCCATAAGCAACAATTCAACTACAACCGATTTTTGTTTAGTTATATATAACGAAAACGTAAAATTAAAAGAATACCTGGCTATCGATTTTGACCTTTCTCCTGCGGAAAATGTTAGAGCTCATAAAGAACATATAGAAAAATTTATTGAAAAGGTAGAGTTTTTAAAAGAACAAAACCAAAAAACCGCCCTTTTAAGACAAGAAAAAGTTAAGCCGGAGGGTTTCATATACGCCCGTCCTAAAAAGCTCGCTTATCGCCCTAGTATGAGTCAGAAAATTTGTACTATGAATAAAAGGAAGTGGGCATAATGTATATAATCGGAATTGACCCGGGAACACACGGCGCGCTTTCCATTGTAAACTTAACCGGGGACAAGCGCGAAGTGTACGCCTTTTCTAAATATACCGACCACGATATAAGGATTATCCTGGAAGACCTCGCGGCTTTATATGATTGTCGGGCATATTTAGAAGAGGTTCACGCTATGCCCCGCGACGGCAAAGTACAGGCGTTTAATTTCGGTAATAACTTTGGATTCTGGCGGGGATTACTAACAGGCCTGAAAATTCCTTATGAGTCTGTGATACCTTTAAAATGGCAAAACGGATTAAAATTAAAGCTCCGTAAACTTGAATACAGGCAAAAGAAAAACGCTCTTAAAGGTTACGCCCAACAATGGTTCCCCGATTTAAAACCGACATTGGACACCTGCGACGCCCTGTTAATAGCGGAGTATGGAAGACGAAGCATATTAGAGCAAAAAAGATTAGCCCGGTTATAACGCCGGGCTAATCTTTTGTTTGTATTATGTTTTCTACATTTTAAGATAAAGCGCGTTAGCTTCATCAAGAAACTTTCTAAACGCTTCTTTACTTATCAAGTACGCTTCATCGTCCCATTTTTCTGGGGAGGCGTTAACCTTTTCTTTTTGCTCTAAAATAAATTCCCCAAATTCCTGTAGTCCGTCACTCATTTTTTCAAACGCGACCCTTTTAGCTTTCGGGATTACAAGACTTTTAACTAAATCTACTATCACGTCTAAAACTTCCTTTCCAAACGCCACTATTAGGGGGTTCTTTGCTAAATCAATCCAGTTCATTTGTACCGCCTTTCGTATTCGACTTATTTGCTAAATAACTCGGCTTCGGCTTGCCTACGTCTTACAAGACCGGGCAACTTTTTACCTCCGCTGTATACCCATTTTGAGAACTCACCCGCCGCTGCGTTGTAATCACCTTTGTTTAAAACTTTTAAAAGTGTAGATGTTTTAAAATTACCGCCCCCAACGTTAAAAACAAAAGACACTAAAGCGTCAAACTGATTTTGATTCAGCGGCACTTTAACACAATCTTTTACAATTTTTTCAACCGTTTTAAGATCCTCCTTTAAAAACTTTTCTGCCTGTTCCGGGGTTATCTTCATACCCAGTCTGACATTTTTAGTATGGCCGTATCCTATCGTCGGTACGTTAGCCGGGCAAAGATAGGCGTTAAGGTGGCAACCTTCAAAAGATTTAATCAGGTTAAGACCGTTCGCCCCGGTCGTTAATTCCGAGCAGGCTTTCTCGATTAATACATCCACAACGTACAAAAGGTCATTCAATGCTTTTTGTTTGTTTAAAAGACTGGCGTTTTTATGTATAACCCGCCTCTTCTTTAATTCCTCTAAAGTCGGCTGTAGGTTAGTCATAACTAGCCTCGCGTTTCTCGAGATAATGGAGCTCTGTTTTTAACTCCATCACGGCTTCTCGCAACTGTTTCATTTCATTAACCATTTGTACGAATAGGTCTTTAACCTGAATCATTAGCCAGATAATTACGCCTATCTGACTTTGCAAAAATACGTAAATAAAAACTATTAGCAAAGATAAGGTTTTGCTATCCCCGCCCGCCGCGTAAGTTGTTACTACGCTTTCCATACTGCATTTTTCCTTTTTGTACTCGACTTGTAAAAAACATTATTATTATTATAGCATTATAAAGCCGAATACGAAAGGGTAGCGGATAAAAAACTTTAATCTGTTTTCTTACCGCCCATTTTGGAAAAAGAAATTTATCGTATAACTTGATCACGTGCGGCTTGTCTATCTAATAGAAGTTGCTGGAACTCTTCTTCTGTTAAGCTTGTTGGAATTCCTAATGCAAGTTGATCTCTGTGCCGAATTACCATCCAGTCTGTTTCATTTAAAAAATCTCTGGCATTTTGATTAATTATTTCCTGCTCTGTAGGTTTTCCAAAGTTTAAAATCTCTTCATTATCATCAGGTAAATATTCCTGATTTTCGTATTGTTCACAAGCAAATAATGCTATTATTTTTCTATTTTCATCTCTATTTACATATGGCATTAGTTTTTACCTCTCTTATCTATCCAACCTTTTGTGTGCAAGTAAGCTGTGGCTGCCCCTGCAGCTATGGTAAACTTATACTGAATCTTAGATTCATCATCAACAAGTATTTCTGTATAATTACTTTGTGCAGAACCAAATTGATTTGTTAAGAAACACTCCTGTGCCCAAGTCTTTTTGCTTCTTAAAAAAAATGCACTATTTGTGTTTGACGCCGAAGCGTCAGAATATAGCATACCAAATATAATAGCACTTGTATTTGGCGGCGCTGTTAGTTTTAAATCAGTCCAGTCAACTGCTTGGTTTGTTATAATATCATAAATAAATTTCCAATAGAAATGATCGCCATCCTGATAAAAAGGAATTATATTTCCGTTGCCATCTGTTCTGATGCTGCCAATGCGTCTTTTATAAATATAATTTGCTGGCATTGTTGGATTTGTTGAGGATTTAGAAAATAAAACATCAGATGTTCCATCTTCTTTGGCTATA
>Ga0209720_1002368_pt1 | contig 14133 bp, 16 predicted proteins | sample AD_JPNMR3_MetaG_FD_184426 | JGI IMG/M metagenome (GOLD analysis project Ga0209720, IMG submission 184426) | Active sludge microbial communities of municipal wastewater-treating anaerobic digesters from Japan - AD_JPNMR3_MetaG (SPAdes) (version 2) | ecosystem: Engineered > Bioreactor > Anaerobic...
AAGACGATGCTGGTCTCTGATGTGCGTGACACGATCTACAGACACATCGAGGAGCTGACGCCGCAGGCGTGGGATATCAGACCGCCGAACCAGGCCAGCCGGATCGTGCCGACGCACGCGATAGACGAGATTATGGACTCGTATCTGGAGGAGCTGAAATGACCGTTACCAAGCAGGCAGTACTGAAATGCCTGAACATGGAGGAGCACGAGTTTCAGACCGACACGATCGATCTGCACATACAGTCGGCGACCGTGTACGTGAGGACTCTCGTTGGCGGCAACGTTTCTGCAAGCCTGTTCGATGAAGCCGTGATGCGGTACGCTGCCTACCTGGCGTATCTCTCGTATGCTGACCACGCGATCAACGACCTGCCGGTGCAGATCGACGAGCGGACTGGCGAGATGCGCCCGGCACAGTCTGTCGTCAACCGCACGATCGAGGCGCTTGACCAGCTCCGGGCAGCGGCGATGGCCGCAATAGAGCTGGCTGTCCGGGAGGGTGCTGGTCCGAAGAAGATGCCCGTGTTCAGGACGAAGCAGGTGTGACGATGATCTCGTCCGACGTGGTGCAGAAGATCTACGATCTGATCCCGAACAGCTTTGTGGTCGATGCCAAGCAGGTAGAGATCACGAAGTTCAAGGCCGGAGAGGTGATCAACCGGCCAGTGTATCCGCATGTTGCTGTCGGGTTCGTCTCCTGCACCGCCGGGTTCCGAGGGTCGCACGGCCCGATCGAGTCGTACCGCATCGAGGACGGTTATTATGAGGAGGTCTTCGGTGCGACGATGTTCGCCACCGTGTACGTGACCGTCAGGGCTAGATCGAGGCTGGAGCGAGACAGCATAATGACGCAGCTGCTGACACACGTACTTGCGAACGCAAGCGAGTACACGCTTGAGTCGGACAGGATAAGGTTCGTTGAGATAGCCGGTGGGACGTACAGCACTACAGAATACGATCCGGCGGTATCGCAAAACGTTTTTAGCGCTACTGCTGACATGAAATTTGAATATTTGCTGACGTGGACTGAGCAGGTTGGTGAATTCCTCAGGTACGACGCGCGGGTCGGATCTGAAGACGCCGTGCTGAGAGACCTGCATGGGGAAGCTAGCGACGAGTAATGAGAGTGATCTACATGGGACGAGTAATGAGAGTGATCTACATGGCGCGAAAGAAGGAGGATAAGAAAGTGAGAATGAAGATGCGACTGATAGACTTCTACAGGCGCGGGTACATCTCGCAGGAGAGGTACATAGAACTCGCTAGCGAGAAGAAGAAAGCAGGGCTCGATCCAGTGAATACGATCATCGAGCTCGAAGTCTGATCATCCAGGTAGGGGAGTGGGGTTATGAGACTTGGAGATCCGTCGAAGTATGTACATCACGTGATGGATATCGAGCCGGTCGGGCGGGTGAGTCCGTTCGTCGGGCGTGGTATCTGTCTGATAATAGGCACAGCCGACCGTGGACCTGGGATGCGACCGATCGGGTTCGCCACCGAGTCCGAGGTGTCGATGACGTTCGGAAGTGGCAAACTCGTTGACCAGGCCAAGCTGGCGCTGAGAGAAGGGTGCAACATGCTGTACCTTATCCGCGTGATGGGGAAGGGGTACAGCAAGGCGTATGTCGACGCCACAGCCGTCTCCAGCGGCAGCACAGCAGTAGGCCGTTTCTGGGCGACCTCTGACGGCAACTGGGGCAACAGCCTCTCGCTGAAGATCGAGAAGGGCGACCTGAAGGCGACCGATACAGAGACGTTCGCAGGGGATGGTACTGTCGGGCCGTATCATCTGAAGTACGACGATTACCTGGAGTCGCCGTACAACATGGTGACCGTCGGCGGAGTCTCGAAGACGATCGTATACAGCCAGGAGGGGCATGGACAGGGGAAGGTATACCTCGACAAGCAGAACGGGACGCTGACTTTCTACACGGGCGAGGAGCCGAAGACCACAGACCAGATCAAGGCGATACTGAAGTACACAACGAGAAAAGTCTCGCTGTATTATGGCGGGCTGCACATAGCGACGTACAACAATATAGACACCGTCATGGAGATGGAGGCCCGGATGGGCTACTCGCCCTACGTCAGATACGTCGGCGTTGTCGGAGAGACTAGGCTGCCCAAGTACGGCGTGACGCTTGAGCTGACCGGTGGTGCAGATGGTAGCCCGATCACGTATGGTGACTGGGAGCTCGCGTTCGAGCAGGCCCTGAACCTGCCGCCCGGAGTGTACCCGAACACGTGCTGCATCACACAGCACGAGGTCGAGGAGGGGTCATACGACCTCGTGGCCAGGCTCAGCGGGTATGCGAACGAGATGGCCGATAGATTCAGGCCGTGCCAGTGCTTCGTGGCGATCCCGTACCTGTCTGCCACAGAGGGAGGGTATGACATAGACGCAGCCACGCAGCTCGGAATGTCGTACAACAACCCGTGGCTGACGATCGGAGCGAACTACTACAACGCGAACGGCGACCTGATCGTCGGAGCTGTGGCTGGAAAGCAGGCCTCGCTCCAGCTAGGCAGCAGCATAGCCGAGCCGATCAACGCGCTCAGCTCTGCGGGCGGGCTGCTCTGGCAGTTCAACGACAGTCATAGAGAGCTACTGAACAAGTGCGGTCTCGACGTGCTCGTGAAGGATCAGGGCATCGCATCCGTCTCCGGTGTCGCCGAAGTCGGCCAGGGCGTCAGACCTTACGTCGGGATCTCGACGAACAAGGACACAAGCCACGCCAGCGATGTATTCAAGCTGCTGGTGGACATGGCTACGATTTCACACTGCATACAGCAGCTCGACATAACGGTCTCCGCGTTCTATCATGCGAAGAGGACGTGGACGAACCTGAAGAGAGTGCAGGCTTCGATGGAGCTCTGGCTGGCCGGGCTCGCAGAGAAGAGCGTGCTCGACGATTACAAGATCGCAGTGACGCCGAACCCGCTGGACAGAAACGCCGCGAAAATCCAGATGTGGATTCAGCCGGTCGGGCACATCCTGAGGTGGGAGACAACGATGTACGTCGGCCACTGGTCTGATAAAGTCGCTGAGTGAGGTGGTTATAAATGCCTGAAACTGAAAATCTCCTTAACACCGGGCAGATACCGCCCGGCCCCAACCTCTTTGACGGGCTGCCGAACACGTCGAGGAATGGAGTGAAGCTCATAGCCAGGTCTATACACGATGTCGTGATAGCGATCGCCGGGGTCTACTTCCCGCTGAGATCGCTGACATACACCAAGGCGATCACCGTCGACGAGGAGGATGGCAGCGGGAGCCATCTGCCATGGTCGCTGACTGTGAAGAACATGAGATTCAGCGGGACGTTCGAGTACGGTAGCTTCCTGATGAACGGCGAGTCTGCGATGACGCCGGAGGATATAAACTACCTGACAACGCTGCTTGAGAACCAGCCAGACGAGGGGCAGCCTAACTACTTCCATATTATCATACAACCGAGGAAGCTTTGGGGAATTAAATTATACGGAGGTGGGCAGCTACCCTTCATAGAGGCGCTGATGTACTGCAGAGTTACAGAGCACGCCCGCAGGTACCAGGAGAACAACACGATAGTGAACTCCTACAACTTCAAGTTCCTGCGGAGGAAACCGAAGTAAGAGCAGTGACATAGCAAAACCAGCAGCAATAGCTGCTTCATAAAACTCTTTTTCCTTGACTTTCTCCGGGCCTGCTATAAGATTTGATTTCGAGCTATCTCTGAGAAGAAGCTCGACGAGCTGATCGATATATACATGGACGAGCCAGACGTGACCCGCATTCCAGAGACGTCGCGAAAGATGCTCCGCAATGCAGAGATGGAGATGTACATGAAGAGCCTCTAGGATAAGAAGCTCGAAATAATAACGCTGTACGGATGGATATGTGACACATCTGCTGAAAACAGCATTTTTTTTACGGCAATTTCTCCGGGTAGCCAATATAATCCTACCTAGCAGGACCCAATCCAGCCCATATGGGCATTATACGGGCCTGCTACAAGATTTGATTTTGAGCTATCTCTGAGATCCATCCGGACGATGAAGAGGAAAACTATATATACTTTCAGGTATAGATATAATTAAGGGAATTAAATTCCCAACCAAGGAGGAAGAAGAATGTCAGGCGAGGAATTGGATATTGCAAGCAGGGCGAAGATAGAGAAAAATTGAGGGTCGTAGCACTGTGAGGTGGGTTGGATGGGAATAAAGATGGTACCATCGATCAATATCTTCCTGGGAAAGGAAGTGGTGGCGGTTACAGAGATCGGCGAGCTCCACGCCAGGCTGATCGGGGCGGATACGCACTACGCATTCTTCGCGGTGTGTATGGGCGAGCAGACTGTTGAGTACATGGCGATACCGCACGGGAGGATCAGGGCGATCAAGATCAAGCCGTAAAGTTTTCGTCTTCTTTTTCGACTGCTACACATATTTTTATATCGGGAGATATCGACTCTTTTGTTGATGGGGTTCATCGACGATCTGTACTCTGATGATAATGTTATCAGTGTCACCGGAGTGATCCTGCGGGAAGGTGTGTGGAACGGCATCTACGTGCCTGCGGACGTGCTTGACAGCGCGGCAACGTCCCTGCTAGGCAAGTACGTCATGCTCGGACACCCGGCGGCTGACACTGAGCCGAACTGGCCTGAGCAGGCTCTCGGACAGGTCGTCAGAGTCGATTACGTCCCGGAGACTGGCGAGCTGCGGGCGGACATGATCCTGTGGAAGAGCAGAGTCCCTGAGGACCTGCTGAACCGGCTGGCATCCGGAGAGGTGATTCCGGTATCGTCCGGGCATCTGAGCTACGACGATGACGAGACCGGGACGGTCGGGGACAGGCAGTACACGAAGCGCACGAAGAAGCTGTACTTCGAGCACGTCGGGATCGTGTCGGCAGGAGCGTGCGACGTGTCAGACGGGTGCGGCGTGTTTGTAGAGCGGCCACAGCCGGAGGCCGAGCTCGATGTTGCGCCAGAGCCCGTAGCGCCGGTGACAACGGCAGAACCGCAGCCAGCCGGGTTCGCTGGAACGACTGGAAGCATGTGGAGCAAAACCACGAGCAGGGTTTGTATGAACAAATCGATATCACAGGAAGGTGAGAGCATGGAGGAGAGGAGTGAGGTGACCAGAACGCTGTTCATGTATCCGTTCGTCGACAGCGCGAGTGGGTCGATCGACTGGAAGATGACAGACAGCCAGGAGGATGCTGTCGCCAGGACGACCGAGGTGTACGGCGGACTGATCAACGAGAGGAACGCGGCAAAGATCGAGGCTGAGAAGCTGAAGAGCGATCTCGACAAGCTCACTGGAGAGGTCAACGTGGTCAGGGAGACGCTTGTCGGGGAGCTGAGACAGCTCATGCCGAACGCGCCCGACGATGTGATCGGCAGGTACGCCGTGATGGACGTTACGAAGCTCCGGGAGCTCGTGACCGATCTCAAGACATACGTGAGCACTGCCAGTGTTGCACCCACAGCGCAGGACAGTGTGGAGGTGGCGCAGGTGCAGGCAGAGGCAGCTCCTGAGGGCGGGCGGTCCGGCGGTGAGCAGGTCTCCGAGGCTGAGAGGACGCTGAACTCCAGCGCGCCTACCAGGGTCGCGATACAGACGGTCTGCTCCAGGAAGAGCGTATCGCTGAAGGATGCAATGGCCAGGCTCAGGCAGGAGACTGGCATAAAGAAGTTCGTCATGAGGTGAGATAGATGGGACTGATGGGCACCGTTGCCGGTGACTTCAAGTTCGGTGGCAGGTGTACTGTGTTCCTGTACGAGGGGGCAGTCACGCCTGCCGAGGTGGAGGATAACTACGGGAACTACCGCCCGGCTGTGACCAGGGCCGCGCCGATCAAGGAGGGGGATCTCGTAGAGCTGTTCGACGACACTGCGATCACATACGAGGCCACCGGTGGCATCCCGGTAGTCAGGAAGATCGGGGGAGGCTCCGGGACTGTGTACGTGGGCAGGGTGCTGAACATAGAGAAGGCGGAGGTGCTGGTGCCTGCTCAGCAGGTCACGGCTCTCGGCGACCTGATCAGTATGAAGCTGCTCAGGGTAGCGACAGTCGAGTTCACAGGACTGGCTGGCATGACTGTCGTCGAGGCAACCGTACCTGCAAAAGCTCAGGGCGCTGACTCGATCGACATCGGCAAGCCGGATACGCTGGTCTACGACAATACCGCCAAGAAGTGGACGTTCGGTAATGGGTCCGGAGGGCAGCTCGTCCCGATGACGCACCTGGAGGGATCGACCAGCACCGACGTGACAGGCCCGGTGCTGCTTGGAATTGGGCTGGTGCCCGTGAAGATCGTGTAGAGGGGGATGTGAAATGACATACATAACGCTCACAAACGACTGGATTCTTCAGAAGGAGACGTTCGAGGGGCTGATCGCGGCAAGGCTCGCCAAGAAGTTCGAGTGGCTGGACGCGATCCCGAAGGTCTCGCTCGACGGTGCAGAGTCCGTGGCATGGGCTGTGGAGGAGTACACGCCTGACACAGACCCGATGAAGAGGTTCCCGCGCAGGGCGACTGCTGGCACGGAGTTTCCGAGGATCAGCATAGCCAGGCTGCAGGAGAACCAGGCGGCTCTGACTAAGTACGGGTTCGAGATAGCCATCTCTGAGAGGGCGAGACGGTACAAGACGCAGATCGACGTCCTGATGCGCACCATCCGGAGGGCGGCTAGCTGGATGGGCGACTGGCAGAACGCGAAGATCATAGCAGCGATCACCGACCAGACGAACGGTGTGCAGCGCCTGACCTCTGAGATGGAGTTCTACAAGAGAACCGTAGCGAAGTGGGGGACGCAGAACGCGGACCCGATCAAGGACATGCTGCTGCTCCAGGCGGACTTCGAGGACACAGCATCGCCAGGATACGCGGCGACTGATTTCTACGTCTCGAAGAAGAAGTTCCGGCAGATGCTCCAGGCGCTCGTAGCGATGGATGTCGACTACGAGACCAGGTCGGCGCTGTACGGTGAGCCTGTTGCGACAGCGACATCGCTGTACATCCCGCTGCTCGACGCGACCGTGCACGGCATGACCTCCGGGATCGAGGACGGCGCGATACTCGTGCTCGACAACAGCATAGCGCCGGCGACGCTGTACTACGACTTCAACCCGGAGTACGGGCCCGCGCCTGCGTTCGAGACAGAGGAGGGCGAGACGATCCAGAATACGTTCGGGCTCCACACGAACGAGTACCGCGATGGCGCACAGCGCGACCTGATCAAGCAGATCTGGCTGGAGAACGTCATAGCCGTCAAGGACGGCAAGGGCGGGCTCTTCGTGCCGAACGGCGATTACGGAATCTGAACCGCATGAGGACCACCCGGCTGGACAGTGCGTCCAGCCGATCGTTCTTTGCACGTGGTGAACGCAAATGGGTCCGAAGTCGTGCAGAAGCAAGGGCAAGCCGGGTTTCAAGTGGTGTGACACGGGAGAGTGTTACACGTACAAGCCTGGTAGCAAGTCTGCACGTGCGCGTGCGAGAGATCGTGCGGAGAAGCAGGGCGTCGCGATTATGATCAGCCAGGGCAAGATTAAGGGATGATGGTGGTTTTGTGAGCAAGACATCTGTGAAGCGACTGCAGGACCCGGTCGCAGATCGTATAGTGAGAATGTACACGCCCGTCCCGACGCTGCTCGAAGACACTGCGACGATCGACGGGCTGATCGACCTGCTGATAGTCAAGGGCGTGATCCATGGCGAGGGCACGCCTGGCGAGCCGGGATACGTCCCGCCGGAGCGCGTCGTGATGAACTACATCGACCGCTACGGGTCAGCAGTGAACGGGCTGTGTATGCTGCTCTATGAGAAGGGCATCGTGACAGAAGACGAGCACCGCATCGCCATAGGGGTATACCACGACGCGATCCGACACTTCGGGACGAGGGCGTGCACGTTCGACGAGGTGCAGTCGTTCCGGAAGAACCTGCTCAGAAAGAGACTGGAGGAAGCTAAGAAGTGATCGACCCGATCCAGCTATTCGACCAGGCGTGCGGTGAGCTTGAGATAGCAGTCGTGAAGAAGATACTGTCGAACATCCCGCCGCCCAACGCGCCGTCGACTGTGAAGAAGAAGGGGTCGAGCAAGACGCTTGTCGACACCGGCGCGATGGTCGGAGCTGTCACGCATCGCGTTTCCGTGGAGGGAGAGACGGTCGTAGGGGAGGTTGGGATATTCGACCCCGCGATCGCTGAGTACGCAGCCTACAACGAGTTCGGGACGAGAAGGATTCCCGCGCGCCCCTTCCTGCGAAGCGCCTGGGAGGAGAACGTCGAGAAAGTAGCCAGCAAGCTGCTCGCAGCGTTCGGGGACGGGGTTGCAGCCGAATGGACGAAGTAATGTGGTGGTTGAACACCGACGCTTTCCCGAAGACTGTGCTGCTGCGAGTGGTTGGAAGAAACGCCGACGGCGATATTTACTTCCAGTCACACAGGAGACCTGACGAGGTGATGGCGCCTGTGCTGGCTGACTGCACGTGAAGCTTATGTCGTGGTTATAAATTGATTTGAATGGGGAGTGGGATATGGTAGCGACTGTAACTATAGTGGAAGCGAACGGCCCGACAGGTTCGCCGACGTGGACGCCTGTCACGACCGTGAGGTACTGCACAGCCGACACGTACAACCCAGGGAACTCGTATCCGTGCGTCGTCCCGACGAGCGGGTACAACTACAGCTACTGGAAGCATCTCGCAGCCGAGTTCTCCGGCACGTTCACGCAGCTCAGCAACTGGCGCTGGTACGGGCCGGGAACGATCAAGTCGACCTGGCAGCTAGGTACGGGTGGTATGCTCCTGCTAGCCCGCAGAGATGCGGGCGATCATGGTTGCCCCGCTGTGAACTACGCGCAGGCGACAGGGACGCAGGGCCAGACAGGTCACCACCTGAAGGACGCGACGAACGGGCATCCGTACTACAAGACGCAGACGATAGATCCGGCGGACGCGGACTCGTACACGTCAGCGAACCCGTTCTCGTTCGATTCTACGACGTACACCTCGGCTGGCAGGACTAAAGCGCTGGTCTCGCAGCTCCGCATCGGTGTCGGCGCTGTCCAGGGCGAGAAGGCGACAATGACCGGCACGATTATCTGGGACGAGATCTGAGCAGTCTCCAAGCCGGGCTGTGGCGCAGAGCATCCCAGCAGACGCCGTAGCCCGGCATGGATCTGCCAGCACTGTCGCTGGCTGGCCGGTGGTGTGCGATGCAGACGCTGGCGCATCAGACTGTCCTGAAGTACTTCTGGGCGAGAGTTCTGGAGGACGGCGAGACTGCAGAGTGTCAGTTTGATCTCGATACTGGGGAGCAGCGGTACTGGTACCCGTGCGCTGGAAGGTACACGAAGCTGATGTGGGTGCCGTTCGACGAACGACTCGCACGGCTGGTAGCAGCGCAGGGAGAGCGCGTCGAAGTGAGCGCCGGGCCGGCGATCGAAGTCGAGCTCGACCCGCACAGGGAGCACGAGGAGATCGTCCCGCATCCGACTTCTCGAATGTTCTGGGGATGCACGTATGGGTTCCGGAGAGAGAAGTACATAGGCGACCGCCCCGTGATGCACCTGGAGCAGCACCTGCATATCGTCGAGTACGTTCACTGCCACGAGTGCGGGAACGACTATGAGCTCACAGCAGACACGAAGAGCCAGTGTACTCAGTGCGGGGCGAGCGACTGGTGGCTCTGCAGGAGGTGTGGCGAAGTCGAGCTGGGGCAGTACGTATGCAAGTGCGGGAACGTGTACGAGAGAGAAGGCCCGTACACGGGCGTCCAGGTTGTATGCCCTGTATGCGGAGCGACCGACATGCTGCCTGTTGGGATCAGGAAGAGCGACGAAGCCTGCCTGAAGCTGCCAGACGGGCAGGCGCTCTGTAAAGACTGCCTTGACAGAAACATGCGGTACGGGCTTGAGAGAGTAGTCGTGCTAGAGCGCAGGCTGTTCTCGTGGCTGGAGACGAAGTACGTAGCTGGATACGAGGACGGGCCTGAGCTCGTGGTGTCAGACGAGGGGATCAGACTGCGTCGCGGTGGTGGTTGCGCATGGTGAACATCATAGTGGGCTGGTCGAAATCGTATGACCCGCCACTGCCATGGCGCGTGCTGAACGACTACAACGGGAAGTACATCAAGTTCACGTCCGCCCCAGGGTACGCGACGCAGCAGGGCGGAAGCGATACGCACACGCACACGCTGTCGATTACGTCGATCGGGCCGCCGAGTACTGGCCGTATCAGTGGTTCTTATCCAGTAGTCGCAAAATACTCACACACCCATCCGCTTGGGACATACTCCGTAGGTGCCGCATCGAACGCCATACCGTATTTCACGTTCCGGCTGATATACGCAGACCTGTCGACGCTTGAGAGCCCTGCGAACAGGTTCCTGCCAGAAGGCGCGATAGTATTCGCAGAGTCTACAATCGACTGTAGCGAACTGACGCGACTGTCAAGCGCGGACGGGTATTACGCAAAAGCAGCTAGCACGTATGCGAACACCGGCGGGTCTCTGGCACACACGCATTCAGTCACGTTTAATCTCGGCGCGTCAACAGAGTCTGGGGGGGGTGATTACCACCCAAGCAGTGTTGCTCATAAAAACCACGCACATCCCGACAACGTATCAGTCACGTCCACATCCGGCAACCTCTCCCCACGGACGCTGACAACACGGTGGTACCTAGTGAACACCAACACCAACCGCCTGCTCGCTGGTATCGTCTGCCTGTTCGATGGCACGCCATCTAGCAACTGGAGCATCCTGACTGGATGGAATGGAGGGTTCTTGAAGTCAGGCGGACAAAATGCTGCTATTAGCGAAGGAAGCGCACATACACACACAGCGAGTGCTACATCCAGCGCGAGCGACCGTGGTGGGGTCAGGTACACTAAATCAGGGACAGGGACTGCTGGAGGTAATCACACACACAACGTCACGCTAAGTCTCGCATCGGCGTCGCCTGAGCCGCCCTACGTGCTGCTGGTTCCGGCGAAGCTGAACGTGACGCTGGTGCAGCAGCAGACGCGCTCGCAGACGTACAATATCGGGCTGTACATGAAGGCAGTGCGCTCCAGCGACCACCAGATCTCGACCAGGCTCAGGGTTGCACAGTCGACGCTGCACGACATGAACACGCGCATGACTCTGACGTTCGGCCAGGATCACGGACTGAGAACAGATGTCATGGTCATGCGTAGCACGTCGCATAACCTGTCGACGAGATTCAAGACGCGCCGGTTCGTCGCCCACATGGCCGCCGTCACGCTGAAGTCGTATGCTACACCGTATGAATTCACGACCAGACTGATCCGGACGGCGATCGAGCCGCCGCCCGTGATAGATACGCTGTACCGCTCGTTCATCGAGCAACTGAACTGGACGTACCAGCAGCTCCAGAAGCTGGACGTTGCGAGAGACATCGATGCGAACGTCGGGAGCGACCTGGACGAGAAGTGGGGCCGGGTGTACGACATTCCGAGACTGACTGCGAACTCGAAGGGGATCGCGACTGCGTACAACTTCGGGCCGTACCGCAGGAAGGTCGTGATCAGCAGCCAGAATCCGCATGTGGACTACGAGCAGAAGCTTGAGCTGGATCTGAACGACGAGCTGAACAGCGGGATGGTCAGGCAGGATCTGAGCGATCTACAGATAGTCGACGAGTTCGGGAACGTGCTGCCTCACTACGTCGAGTCGTTCACTGGCGGAGAGGCAGTGGTGTGGGTCAAGATACCGTTCGTCGACGCGGGTGTGACAGAGCTGCACGTCTACTTCGGGAGCCCGCTCGTGGTGAACCGCTCGCAGCCAGACGAATTCAGCGAGTTCCCCGACCCGCTGGAGTATGAAGTCGATGATACAGAGTTCATGGGGTACGTGCACGAGGAGCAGATCCGGGACGAGTCGACCGCATACGACGAGACGGACGATGAGTACCGCGTGCGCATGAAGACGTACATGAGCGCGATCACTGGAAGCGGGACGATCGATGCGTGTCAGAAAGTCGTTGACACGATCGTAGGGGAGCAGGGTGCGACTGAAGTCACGTCCAGATATCCGGCGATCGCGGATGTCTGGTTCAAAGATTTCGACGCCATGGTTCGCGCGAAGCAGCTCAGGTGGCTGGTATACGACGCGCTGAGCCGTGCTCTGGCGGCTGGCGTGACGCCGGAGCTGCACACGCCGGTCACGTGGTACTGGTACACGACGTACCTGCGTGGGCAGAACTGGCGCGATTTCGATATGAACGCCGCGCTGGTAGCAGAGGTCAGCGCACAGCACTCGATGTGGACGATGCTGGTGTCACGCAGTGCCGTTGGCTTTGATCTAAGCGCGTCGCTGCTGGCGGAGCTGAGAAGAAGCCTGTACATGAACGCGCGACTGATGGCCAGCGGGTCGAAGGCAGTCCAGATGAGCTCGCGGGTCAGGGATACGAAGAGCGCGAACGCCGACATGTCCTCGCGGGTGATGGTCATGCGGGATGCAGCCGTACAGATGATTGCGTCCGTGCTAAGGACGTGCACCGCAGGGACTGATCTCGATACGACACTGCTCGCAACCCGCGCGAGGTCGTTGCCGTTCATGCTGACGCTGGTCAGGCAGCCGACTGTCGCATGCTCCATCTCTGCGGCGCTGTTCGCGTTCGATGTCAGACAGACGTATCGCTTCAGGGCAAGCCTGATGGAAGTCGAGAGCACGCAGATCGAGCTCAGCGCTTCGGTCTCGAATAACTGGCAGATGCCTGTGAAGATCTACGGAGCCGGCGAAGACCTGTATGAATGGGAGCAGAAGATAATGATCGACTTCGGGGAGAGGTACTTCGATGCAGAGAAGTGCACGTTCGTCGATGCGAATGGAGACGATCTGCCATGGATGATCGAAGCAGCGCAGGGCGGGATGTACACGTTCTGGGTGAAGCTGCCTGTTGTGCCAGCAGGCGGGATCGTGAAGATCTATCTCCGACATGGGGATGCGTTCGTGGCTGAGCAGTCGCCTGAAGAGTTTGGAGAATTCCCGGAGCCGCTCTCGAGAGCTTGCCGCTTCCCGATAGAGGCGATATACGTATGAAGTCAGTAGTACTCGTGAAACTGCCCTCGCAGAGGAGGTTCCTGGGGACGTTTGACACTGACAGCATGAGAAACTGGTGGCTCTCGCAGCCGCTGCCTGACAGCGTCGCCGAGGTCATATCGAGCTCGATGATATACGCGCAGTACCACGGCTGCCTGTGTCGCATGACCGACGGTAGCCATGCAGTCTTTCGCAGCGAAGACTACGGGTACACGTGGCAGGAGGCGTACCGCACTGACAAGACTGTATACTCGATGAGCGTGCCTGACTACGGCAGGGTTCTGCTCTCGCAGTCCGATGGCTGGTGGGAGTCGCAGAATACGGGCCTGGACTGGGCGAAGGTCTCGTCGCAGGCTCCGGGCTGTAAGAAAGTCGTATCCGTGTCGAGAGATATCCTGCTGGCGCACGATGGCGAGCGCATATGGAGGTCAGACGACTTCGCTCGCAACTGGCGGGTAGTGCTGAACTGTCGAGATTTCATGCATTATCAAGTGCTCGATGACATGCGCTACTCGCCGAGCCACCATGCGACGTACTCCGGGCCGATCTCGCCGCACGCCTTCGATGCCGTCTATTACCAGATAGTGGTCGGGATCGGGCCTCGCGTGTTTGTCTCCGGCTCGCTCGGAGAGTTCTGGAACCTGCCATGGCCGTACTCATTCTCTTCAGTAACCGGTGGGACGATCGACGAGCGGATGTATCCCTTCAGCAGCACCAGCGGTCGCGTGCTGCAGATAGTCCATTCCGATAGCTGGGGCCCGAGCGTTGATGATAACCGCTGGCTATTGAGGTTCTACAACCCGAAGACCGGACTGGTGACGTACTACGTGACGACGAACCCGTATGGCTACTGGAGCGCGAAGTTCGACGGCCAGTACCTGGGTGACGAGGCCGGGCTTGTGACCGCCTACGACGTGATCCGCATCGGGACGGTGTACCGGGACAGGATGGTTGTCGCGCCTGTCTCAGTCTACGATTCGAGGATGAAGACGTTCACGCCGTCCGTCCGGTTCTCGCTGGACGGAGGGGAGACGTGGCGCGAGCTCCCGACCAGCGGGCTAGTAGTCTA
>Ga0209720_1002377_pt1 | contig 14091 bp, 7 predicted proteins | sample AD_JPNMR3_MetaG_FD_184426 | JGI IMG/M metagenome (GOLD analysis project Ga0209720, IMG submission 184426) | Active sludge microbial communities of municipal wastewater-treating anaerobic digesters from Japan - AD_JPNMR3_MetaG (SPAdes) (version 2) | ecosystem: Engineered > Bioreactor > Anaerobic >...
ATTCTGGAATGAGCGGTATAAAGATAGCATCATAGAGTTTGCAAAGGATGGGTTTCACTATTTGCTGTGGTTATTGTGGTATTTAGCCTATAATCCCATACGGGGAAGATTATGCTCTGACCCTACCAAATACTACTACAGCAGTATCCGAGCATATTTAGATGAAGATGCTGATGTAGGAGTACCTATAGATCACCATGATTACTTTGTGCAGTTGGGGAAGACGTTTGCTGAAAGGGTAGCAAAGTTTATGCGGTATGAGGAGTATTATCGGAAAAAGTATTCGTATGTGGTGGATTGGGTGTAAAAAAAATAAGAAAAGGGGTCAGAGCTTAAGAACACATTAATATAATTATAACAAATTAAACTCTTTCAATATTGCATATACCTTCTTATCAACAGTTGCCAATTTTCTGAATGCAGCAAGCGCACTGTCAATTTTCTTTTCATTTGAGATAACTTTTTCTTCTATAGGTTTTAAAACAGTTTTCCTGTCCCAGAAAGCAAATCCCAGGGTTGCTGAAGTTATTGTAATAAAAATCGCTGTCAATATCCATAAAAAAGTAATAATCTGGTCAAATCGTTTATCTATCTGTTCAAAGCGTTTATCTATCTGCTCAAAGCGTTTGTCCATTTCATTTATTTTTACTTCCACTCGTATTATACGATCTCTATCATCTAATGTATAAGGGACATCCTTTGCATATGTAGAACCCGCGAAAAAAATAATTAATATTAACAGTATTATTAGTGGATAACATACTTTCATAAATCTATTCCTTATTTTATAAATATAATTATATTATATTATGCTGTCAATTATATTTTTTTAACTGCAGCAATCATAAAAAAGGGCTGACTGATTTTAGCCGCCCTTTTTAATAGAATAAGGTTAATTTACAGTAACTATCGCCTGCCCGTAACAAGGTCATAAAGGCGTGATAGTGAACATACATACCCAAATTCATTGTCATACCAGAAATTGAGGTCAACCATCGTGTAGTAATTATCGCCTCGTTTGGTTGTACGGTGATGAGTAAATTCAGCATCATAGATAGTGGAATAGGTACTGCCTATGATATCTGAACTGACAAGCTGCTTTTCAGAGTAATACATAATATCAGGATTCTTTTCTGAATATTGCCTGAATATGTTATGGATGTATTTATTGTCATAATCACCTAACAGTGAAACATCCAGTATAACAATAGAACCAGTATTCACCGGAACACGTATTGAAGACGCCTGAGAACCAATACCCAAAGCCTGTACTTCCGGGATGACTTCCAGCACTGCTTTAGCAGCACCGGTGCTTGTTGGTATCATGTTGTTTAATATGCTGCGGCGTTTGCGGGTGTCCTTATCGCCATCTTTTGGCAGCACATCAAGCGTTGACTGTGAATTGGTTACCGCATGGACAGTAGTCAGCGCATATGAGATAAACTTGTCGCCAAAATGGTCAACCAGGGCTTTTATTGGTGGTGCGCAACAATTGGTAGTACACGATGCATTGGAAATTATGGCATGTTTGTTGCCATCATATTTGTCAAAGTTAACTCCGCCAACTACGGTTATTGAATCCTCAGGAATTTGTTTGCCTTTATCTTTTACTTTAAACGGTGCAGTAAGTATAACCTTCTTTGCGTGGTTTAGATGCCCCCTGAGCGAATTGTCATCATTGCGCGTTGGATCAAGCATCTTACCGGTGGTGTCAAAAACCACGTCAACGCCGTATTTATTCCAGGGTATATTGCCCGGCACACGAAATTCAGGCTCATTCAACCATATCAGCTTCACACCATTGAGGTATACATGCCCGTCCTTAACTGCAACCGCATTTTTTCTGTTAAATCCACCAATAAACGCATCAAAGGTGCCATAGGTTGAATCATATTCAAAATAGGTTGCTAAATCATCTAACGATGTACCCGTTTTTCTGCCGGTTGCAATGACAATCTCTTTATGCTGCTTTTTTGCAGCATACAGCCACACCAAAAGCTTTCCAATTCGGCCAATGCCCATTACACCAATAGGTGCATCTGGTGATACTGCCATAATAATCCTCCATATGCTTGTTTTGTGTTATTATATCAAGCAGGACCTAATCCCATACCCAGTGTTTCTATATATAAATTAAAGTAATTACTGATCAAACTAATGTAAAATTTATACTCATTACGTCCATTGAAAAAGTTAGTTTTAATTTTTCAAGCTTTTTTATATACGGTACGTTTACCGGTGGGCTTTACGGGTAGGATGAAACCCTAAATACACATGGCCGGTATTACCATCTATTGTTATAAAATCACCTTCACGGATAATTATTTTGCCACCCTGTTCACGGTTTATAATTGCTATATTTTCATCTTCTACTATTTTCATTATGGAAAAATCGCTGACACCTGATTTTTCAAGTCTGCGCATCTGTAACACCGCATGCGATGTCATCCCTCCTACAGATGTCAATATTCCATCTGATTTCTGTAGTCCTATCACATCTTCCGGGTTGGTCTCTGGGCGTATTAAAATTATCTTATCCTTTGGATAGCGCATGCGCATTATCTCTATGCGGTTTATATCAAACACTGCTCTTCCTGATACTGCCCCACCTGAAGCTGCCAGCCCCTGCCCTAACAGATGCTCCTGAAGCTCTTGTGGTGTCTCAACCAGTTCTTCTATATCAAACATATGTTTGGCCATACCACGGATTTGCAGTATATACAGCTTTTCGTTTTCAAACGTAAACTCTACCTCAATGTCATTATCCCAGCGTTTGCGCAATCGCGTAACGGCATCACGTAATGTTGCATAATGTCCTGGATATGCCTTTTCCATGGATGGATACAGGGCAAAGCGTGCAAATTTTAATTTTTGCTGCTCGCTGATGGGGAATACCTTTGCAACCCCACTCACAATATCATGCCCCTGGGCGCGGGTTTTATATTCGCCCGCTATCTGAACATCCTCATATTCAATATACTGACTATGAACAACACCGGTTATAGATGTTGGTGAAAGATTTCCAAAAACCATCCGCTGTACAATAACAGCTGTTCCCCAGTCATCGGATAAGTTTATGAAGCGGCGATAGTTCTGGGCAATGGCCGAATCCCATGATTGAAATACCGCAATGATTGCATAAAATAATTGTTCATAGGGGTCTTTTGGCACAGAATAACCTGCTTTATTAATGGCAAAGCGATATTTACGCGTGAGCAATGACATCTGCTTGCCATTAAGTTTTTCTTTAAGATCAACGCCAGCTTCCTCTTTTGCCTGTGCCATAAGATTTTCAAAGATGTGCCTGTCCATACCAAATGCTGATATTGCAAAATCATGAATTACACGTCGGTAACAATCCCACGCAAACCACTCATCATACTGCGCAAAATAGGGTACAATGTCCTCGGTCATGCCCACATTGGTGATAGTATCCATAACACCTGGCATTGAAAACACTGCACCACTACGCACTGAGACAAGTAATGGATTTTCAGGATTTCCAAATCGATAGCCAGTAAATTCATCAATATATTTTTTTAACATATATATGAGCTTTCGCTTAAAGCGCGGGTTATTGATATTGCCATCTTTAATACGTTTATATAATTCTGAAGAGATGACAAGACCTTCAGGTACATTAATGCCATCAATATTTGCCGCAATAATTAACCCCTGAGCTTTGGCACCAACTTCCCACAGTGGGGCAAATAGTTCAGTTTCGTCATGTTGCACGCTGTATTTCCCAATTATGTGGACAAGTCTGCCTTTGTGTATGCGTGTATCCACTTTATTGAGAATAACCACATTGCCCAAATATGACAGTTCATGAATAAGATTGTCTTTTAGCTTGAGCAATAGATTGTCTAAAAGCTGCAACAATGGGGATTGCATCACCCTGTTACGTAAAAACCTGTCCACAATAACTTCAATACTTGCAGGTTGATCCGGTGGTATAAAATCATGGATTATGTTATCAATGCCAATATTTTTAATTGCAATACGGCTTACTGATTTAAACGTATCATTAAACCTGTCCGAAATTTCACCATGGATAACCAGCAGGCTATAAATAACATCACGAAACTGTGTTAATGTCAAATTTGGTGCATCAAGCAGGCTTGTCACAGCCCTCATCTCATGATTTGCAAGGCCATCAATTTCAAAAGATTGTATGAACAATTTAATAACGCGTTTGATTGCATCATAGTCAACTTTTTGATGTGGATAAATGCTGATATTTTCCAGTATCTTTTCAAAAAGGAGGAGCCTCACTATATTGCAGTGAAAGAACACTTTCAGTGTATCAAACTTCTTTTCTTTATATGAGCCATACATTGACGGTATGCCAAACGCAATATGGCGTTTAAACTCAATGGTATCAACTGGCTCAAATACCTGTTGGGATAGCAAAATATCACTTTTTAACGTATGTTGCAGTTCCAGAATGGCTTCGAGTGCGTCAAAATCATCATTGCCTTCAATTCGCTTGAAAAAGTTTTCTGGTGGACTAAAAAGATTTTCCTGTGCATACTGATGAAGCTTTTCTATGGCTCGTATATCAGAAAAATTGTATTTATCAAAGATCATCCTGTACACATGAAGGAACGTAATAAATTTCTCTATATTGACATTTGAAACATCTAACTTCTGTACATTTTCAAACATCTTCCTGAAGTCATCATCCGGTATCTCATATAAAAATCGCCATATCTGCCTGCGTGAGGTATCAATATCAAACATACCGGCAATATGGTGGAGCATTTTGGTCATCTCCGCCGGGAACTGTTTGTCAAAATATTCTACTATACACTCAATAGCGTCCTTTTTTTCATCCTCATCCATTCCTTCAAATGTATGCTGCGCAATGACATCCATAAAACGCTTTTTGCCAACTTTGTAGAAGAAATCCCAGAATTTTTCATATACCAGTTCAGGGAAATAGTGCCGTATTTCGGTATATATTCTTCGTGCCACTGACTCATTGTCTAAATTAATAAGACGAAATGTGCGCTCAAGGTTGTTATATACTTCCTGTGGCACCATACCTTTTAATAGCTCTTTGTCGCCGGTAAGCCAGAAGTCCATCACGCGCTGTAACAGCACCACCGTACGGCTGCTTGATTCCACATGCACCTGCTTGCGCACAAAATGTATGAGGTCATTCATCTGGTGATTGGTGTCAACACGCTCGGTAAACGCACGGATGTTGCCGGTAGCACCAATATCATGGTAGAATGCAGGGAACACTGCCGCAAGCGATATGATAAGGTAAAATACATCTTTATAGTTGCTGTTTAAAAGGCGTGAAATATCACGCTGAAATACATCCGTATCTTTTAAAAAGACACCCCCCAACGTTAAATTGGCTATAAGGCTTGCAGCCAGGCGCTTCATATACACCGGGTTAAGCTCAATAAGCTCAAGCCACGTACGGATATTTGCAAGGTGGCTTGCATTGACCATAACCGACCAATCCTGAGCAATGCCGGTAAATTGTGGAAAGCAGAATTTTGCATGTACCAGAATATCGACAAAAAGGTCAATAATCTGCCGGTTATCGGATTGAACAACCGTTTTGCCAATATTCAGGATAGTTGCAAACGCAGCATTATAATTGCCACCACGCTCAATCTCGGCAACAAGCACAGGTACAACCATCTGAACAACCTGTCGTAGTAGCACAAAACGTTGCTGCTGTACCATCACGCTGCATAACGATGCAACACTTCGTGATATATACAGCTGAAGATTTGCATCCCTGCCCTCCTGCGATTTTTTAACCAGAAACGTTAAGAGTGCCAGCACCACATCATCATATTCTATGACATTCTGAGCAATGCACTCTTTTGCAGCAATACAGATCTTTTCCCATGAGGTGGTATTGTGGTGAAAATCAATCAACTCTTTTATTTCAGCAAGGAGTGTTGCCCTGTCTTTTTTACTGTTTTTTAAAGCATTAGCTTTTATTAATTTTTCCTGATACGCTTTTTTAGTAACTGATTTAACAAGCTGCTCAAGCTTAAGTATGTGTTCATGCTCAATGCTCCACAGGTTTTGCAGTGAATACACTTCTTCATCGTCAACTATGATACTGCGTTCAACATACAATTTAAACTGGTTTATTATAATTTCAGTGCACAGTTCAAAAAGGGTTTCATCTACTTTTTTTCTTTTAAGCGATAGTTCTAATAATTGCAAAATCCTGAGATTAACATCTTCCAGGTAAAACCCATCAGCAGTGTCGGCAATTAATATCTGGCAAAAATGTATTGACTCATTGTCAAACATGGCAGTGACATTTTCCAGGGAACTATCGCCCTCAATTTCTTTTTTAATTAAAAAGAGATAGCGATCCAGAAAGGTATCCGCAGCACGCAGCGTTGAACCACGTTTTCGTACCGTTGCTTCTTTCAGGTAATGAAAGATAACCGGCAAAACTTTATCACTGTGAGGAACTATATCATACATGTAATCATACAGGTAGGCTCTGAGTTCGGTGACCATGTACTTCCAGTCAATATTGGGATGCGTCATCTCGGCAACCAGATTCTTTGCACGGTTTAAGGCACCAATCTTATGCTCCACCGGAAGCAGAATATTGTTCACATCATAGATTTCATAGTCCATGGCATCACCTTGTAGTGTCAGTAGATTGCTCTTACTACTGTTGAAAATATACTATGCTTTAGAATGATGTCAATTATTTTAAAATTTGTAAAATTTGCTTGACATAAACATTATACATAACACATACTTAAATAAATGTGGTGTAACCATAAAGTGGATTGAACCAGTGCACATATAGCTTTAGTTTTTCAAGCAGTCAGGCATTTTTCAAAATAAATCAATTATTAGTTGTGCAGGTTGCTGTCGTTTAAAAATATTTTCAATTATTAAATGTTAAAATCATCTACCTTACCAAAACTTGCATAATATAATAAAACCACCATGGCTTAATTTACCCCTATCTATTTAACAAATATATTACAGTGGAGGTTTGCCATGAAAAGGGTACTATGTTTTGCAAGTCTTGTTTTGTTAATCTTTATTTCCATTCCTGTTGTTGCTCAGCAGAATAACTTCATGATATCCCCACCACCTATTCCATGGTTTGAGTTCAAAGAAGGCCAGAAAGACTTACGTGTTACAGCAACCGGGATGTACATCACTGGTGATAGCACACCACCACTCACCGGCGATGTTAAGGTATGGGGTGCTGGTGCTGGCGGTATTTACCGGTATGCATTTAAAGATATCCTGGCATTTGATGTTGGGCTGATGCTGGTTGGAGCAACCGGCGACGTTGGCAATGAAGCGGATATGAGCATGTGGCTTGCTTCCTTACCACTGGATTTAGAAATACTGTTAGTTAATAATGACCAGATATCACTTATTGGCTTTATTGGTTTTGGATTTTCGCGAAATTACATTGGAATAGATTCAAATTTACCAGGTTATGAAGGAACTGTTGACATAACCACAACCATGAAAGGACCCCAGGGTGGACTACAGATAAGTTTCAAATTACAGGACTTCACCATAAGTCCATTTGTCATGATTACCCGGCAATCCGGCAATGTTGATATGGATTATGATATTGAAGGTCAGGGCTCTGGTTCTATCTCAGTTACTGCACCAACAATAACAAGCCGCTATTTTGGTTTTGATATTGTATATGTACCACTGGGACTTTCACTGAGTTCCCTGATGCAGCAGGTAAGTGAAAGCGGCGATAATGCAGGATATAAAACCTATGTTATAAACATAGGCTATTGCACACAGTTATAGTATTTTGGATATTCCTTTTATAATCATTTCAATGACTATAAAAGATTATTAAAATTTTAAAAAATTAATTTTGTGGAGGTTTTTATGAAGTACACTGTAAAACTTATCTTTGCCGTGCTTGTCTGCTTAACAATGGTATCGTTTGGAATGGCTGCAGAAAATCTTGAAAACAGGACAAGAGACATTGGGCTTTATGGTGGTGTATTGTTACCGGGCACTATTAGCATTGAAGATGCTGACGTGGATACTGAGATGGGCTTTACCCTGAAAGCCTATTTTGATCAGTTTGTTTCCCCCATGTTTTCAGTTGGTGTATATGGACAGTATGCAGCAACATCAACAGATTCTCCAGAGATAGTAAATCCAAGTGTTGATGTTGACGTGTATGAATTTGGTCTTACATTTAAACCCAAGTTCATGATATCTCCAACTGCAGCTATAAAACCAGGCCTTGAAATAGGATACCGAAGTACAACTGTAGATTTATCTCAGCCAGGGATTGATACAAGTGCAGATGGTCTTGCTCTTAATTTCTCAGCTGAGCTTCAGTTTGCGCTTGATGGCGGATATTTACTGGGGCTTACCTTTGGATTTTTAGCCCAGCCAACCGGAGGTACCGATGATGCAGATGTAACCTGGGCACCTATATGGTATGCAATGGCAGGTATTGTATTTTAAATAACTAAATTAAATAATGTTACTGACGTTTGCGCACCGCCTTCAAACGGTGCGCAAATGTTTTTGTTACACAACCTTTTTTTCCTGCTTGCTTCGTTTAACATTAAATTGAATCTGGCCGTTTTTAAAGTCAACAAGCACAGTATCATCATCCATCACTTCGCCAGCTAAAATCTTAACTGAAAGCGGGTTGAGTAAATGCCGTTGCATTGCACGCTTAAGCGGTCGTGCACCAAACTGCGGATCAAAGCCAACTTCAACAAGGTAGTCCAGTGCTTTTGGTGTTAATTCAAGGCTTATGCCGCGCTCTTTTAACCGTTTACCAACTTCATTAAGCTGTATCATAATAATCTTGTTGATGTGCTCACGGGTTAACGGGTTGAATATTATGATGTCATCAATCCTGTTTAAAAACTCAGGCTTAAAGTGCTGCTTCAACTCCTGTTGCACGCCTTTTACCCGCTGTTCATAAGGTATTGATGCATCTGATATATACGCTGTCCCAATGTTAGATGTCATGATAATCAGCGTATTTTTAAAATCAACCGTGCGCCCTTTTGAGTCGGTCAGTCGCCCTTCATCAAGTATCTGTAAAAAGATATTGAATACATCAGGGTGAGCTTTCTCAATTTCATCAAACAGCACCACTGAGTATGGTCTTCGTCGTATTGCCTCGGTTAACTGACCACCTTCCTCATAGCCAACGTAACCAGGTGGTGCACCAATAAGGCGCGCAACCGCATGTTTTTCCATATACTCAGACATGTCAATGCGTACTATGGCCTTTTCATCGTTAAATAAAAATTCAGCTATGGCTTTTGCCGTCTCGGTTTTACCTACACCCGTTGGTCCTAAGAATACGAATGAACCAATTGGCCTGTTAGGATCCTGCAATCCTGAACGGCTGCGGCGTACCGCATCAGCTATTGTCTGTACTGCCTGCTCCTGGCCAACCACACGCTTTTCAATAATTTCTTCCATTTTCAGGAGCTTTTCTTTTTCACCTTCAAGCATCTTGCTTACCGGTATTCCGGTCCAGCGTGAAACAACGGCAGCTATCTCCTGCTCCGTAACTTCCTCTTTCAGCAGTTTGCGCTCTTTCTGAATCTGTGTCAGCTTATCATTAAGAGCTTTTAGCTTCTTCTCGTGCTCAATAATTTTACCATACCGTATTTCAGCAACCAGGTTAAGATTGCCCTCACGTTCAGCCTTCTGTTCCTGAGCACGCAGGTTTTCAATCTCTTCCTTAATTTTGCGTATTTCCAAAATGATGTTCTTTTCATTTTGCCACTGTACCGAAAGCTCCTTCTTCTTTTCATTGAGATTAGCCAGATCTTCCTCAATCTTTGCAAGCCGTTCAAGTGAGGCTTTATCCTTTTCTTTTTTCACGGCTTCGCGTTCAATAGTAAGTTGCCGAATTTTTCGTTCAATTTCATCAAGCTCTATGGGCATTGAATCAATTTCCATCTTAATGAGTGAAGCGGCCTCATCAATGAGGTCAACAGCTTTGTCGGGCAAAAAACGGTCGGTGATGTAGCGGTTTGAAAGTACAGCAGCAGCAACAACTGCGGAATCTGAAATCCTTACACCATGATGAACCTCATAGCGCTCCTTTAATCCACGTAATATGGCGATAGTATCCTCTACTGTTGGCTGGCCAACAAACACTGGTTGAAAACGGCGCTCCAGTGCCTTGTCCTTTTCAATATATTTCTGGTATTCGTTAAGTGTCGTTGCACCTATACAGCGCAGTTCACCACGAGCCAGTGCAGGTTTAAGCATATTGGATGCATCCACCGAACCTTCGGCCGCACCGGCACCAACTAACACGTGAAGCTCATCAATAAAAAGAATCACATCGCCTTCCGACTCTTCCACTTCCTGAATCACAGCCTTCAAGCGCTCTTCAAACTCGCCACGGTATTTTGCACCAGCGATAAGTGCTCCCATATCAAGAGCAACAACACGCTTGTTCTTAAGGCTTTCAGGAACATCTCCAGCAACAATACGCTGGGCAAGGCCTTCAACAATGGCAGTTTTACCTACACCGGGCTCACCAATGAGCACGGGGTTATTCTTTGTCCTGCGCGATAGCACCTGCATCACACGGCGAATTTCTTCATCCCTGCCAATAACAGGGTCAAGCTTGTTTGCCCGTGCCAGTTTGGTCAGATCCCTGCCATAGCGTTCAAGCGCGTTGTATTTGTCCTCAGCATTTTCATCGGTCACGCGTTTATTGCCACGTATGTCAGCAAGCACACGCAAAATATTTTCTTTAGTAAAACCGTGTGAATTCAAAATATCGCGTGCCTTGTTTTTACCGGTTGTGGCAAGTCCCAGGATAAGATGCTCCGTACTTAAGTATTCATCTTTCAGGGCAACCGCTTCATTCCAGGCATTGTTTAATACATCGCGCAAACCGCCCGACATGGTACCACCACCAGGGCCGGCACCATACTGCTTTGGCAATGACTGAAGAGCAATGGTTACCTCATGTTTGATATCATCAACACCAGCACCCAATTTTTGAGCTATGGGCCTGAATATACCATCTTCCTGATTTACCAGTGCATACAATAAATGCTCAGGTTGTATTTCAGGATGGTTATATTGCGTTGCAATATTTTGTGCTTCATATAACGCATTCTGCGACTTTAACGTCAGCTTATCCATGCGCATAGATTAATCCTCCATACATACATAAATAAACACTTCATGGAGAGTGCTAATGCAGGAACCTATAACAGAAAGGTAATTATATGTATATGTATTCCCCTGCCGCCACAGGAAGCAAGGAGTTATAAAACGTGTATGTATTAAAAATATACTCAATTTATTTCCATTCGTCAAGTATTATTTATTCCGTATATCATCCTGGCTGCCGTACCTCATAACCTGTTTAACTGTAACAGGTACAAACCATACCGGCGGATTAAAAAGCCCCCGTGAAAAACCTTTATGCTGAACAATATCTTTAAGTGTCATTTTGAGCATGGCAGGTATATGGCTTCCCGGCACACCCACCACAACAAACGGCTGCAACCCCACACCATACGGAGCACCCAAATCCTGTTTTGGAGAAATGCCTACATACATTCGCACATTTTGATTCTGCGTAAGATATGTCAGTACCCCAGCATCAGAAACCGGAAGCCACAGCGAGTACCCACCATCAGATAGCAGCACCCGTGCTATTTCCTTGCCCTGTACTGCGCTTGCTGCTGCAATAGTCTGGCATATATCAATGATATTGTTTTCCAGTTCATCGCTGTTAAGAATCTTAATGGATGATAGTCGGGGATACAGTGACGATAGTTCATACGGAGAAGCAGCAGTTGTGCCAAATACCTCTGCAACAAATGGCTTTGCTGCTTTAGTCTTTGTGGTCACACCGTTTTTCCAGCGCACACCGGCATCACCATGGAAGATCCTTCCTGCCTCACAGAAGACATCAACCGGATTGCCATTTACATCATACATGCGCTGATGGTAGGTTATATCATAGTAACTATCGCCCAATTGTGAAAGCGCAACACGGTCATCATGCGTTAACGATCCTGTACCAATAGCATACACGCTGACATTATTTTGTTTAAGTATAAAGCGCAGTGAACGCCCTTCATTGTAATTGCATGATGAAGCTGCCAGTATAATACAAAGCTTTTTTGCGTCCTTGCGCCAGGGTATTCCCTTTGCAATATAGGTCAACTGCGGTGTAATGGATTTTACAATTCCTTTGTTGAGCGATAGTTCCTGTAAGTGATCATCCAGTGTGGTAGCACTGGTAATTGCATACGTTCCAATCTTTTTTGACTGTGAAAGCATTGGCACAATGTAGACGCGCATATCAGCCCAGTTATCGCTGATGCTATCGCATAGCGCAATAATGCCGCGCTTTATGTCCTTCCACTCACGCTGTGCACTGTATGAATTATCTATGAGGAATGCAACATCATATATATTTTTGCCCATGGCAATTGTACTGTCAGGAATAGTAAGGTAAAGCGAACGCATTTCAGTGTTTGCAAGTTCAAACAATGTGTCAGCATATTCGCTGCATCGGGACACTATTTTCTGTGCGGCAACGTCATATACAACGCTTTTAACGGCAAATCCTTTTTTTGTTTTGATCAGTGTGCCAATCTGTATGCGGTCAATATAGCGGGATTTGCCCAACATATTAAGATCTTCACTTCCCACAACACCCTGCGGGTCAATGGAAAACTCTTTTAAATCTTTTTCAAGAAGGTCATGCGAATATATTGCAATGCCTTTCTGTATATACATTGCCAGTGAAACCAGTTTGGCGTATTCAACACCTAACGCTTCATCGTAAGAGCTATCAGCACTTTCAACCCTGTAGGGAAGTACCGCAGTGTCAGCAAAAGTAGTACCATACACAAAAATATGTGTCACGAAAACCAAAAGAATTACATAAAATTTTTTCATCATAAAACCAATTGTTTTAGTCTGCAGTTAATGACAATATATACATACTATAATACATATTTTATAATCTAATATGTCAATCACTATTGATGCAATTGGATATTGATGTTATTTTTGCAGATTAAATTATATCCATGATATTCATTTCATTATTGTAAACACGTATCCAAACGACATTTTTTTATTGACAAAAATTTTCTTCCGATCGTATTTTATATACCATATATTACTTATTGTTAATTATCTCAAAAAGGTAATATGAATGCTTTATTTTTATAACCACAATCTGATGATTCATGATTCTTCTTTTCAGAGGAGCCACAAATATTTACTAAACTACCATTATAATTTTTTTGGCCCTATCCTGAGCTATTTTATGAACAATAAAAAAATAACCAATAGATATTCTGTTCAAGCTTTGACTGTAGTATGAATTTATATAAAGTCTGGGGGGAAGCAAGCTATGAAACGACTTTTTTTTACAATTGTTGTTTTGTTTTTCAGCATTAACTCATTTGCAACAACTATCGCCATTTCCGACTTTGCTGTTGAAAGTGCCAATCCTTCTTATAAGTACATTGGCAAGGGTATTGCAGAGCTTATAAGCTTTGAATTGAGTAAATCAAAAGATATTACTGTTATAAGCCGCGAAAAGCGGGCTGAAATGATGAAAGAAGTTGAATTTGCCATGCTCACTGGTGAGCAGCAAATTGAAATGGGGAAGATGTTAGCTGCCCGGTATATTGTTTCAGGAAAGATCATCGATATGGCCGAATCAGTTATTATTACGGTATCGATTATTGATGTTCAAACTGGCAAGGTTGTATGGCAGGATAAGATTACCGAAAAATTATCAAAATACGAATATATCAGTGCTTATTTCGCCGGCGGAATATTAAAAGTACTCAATACAACTGCAGACACATCAACAATTGCAAAACTGGAAAAGAAAGAAGAAAAGAACGAAAAAGCTGTTGTTGCTTTTTCAAAAGCTGTTGATTCCCTGGACAAAAATGATACAGAAAAAGCTCGTAGCCAGTTGGAACAGGCAAAGAAGTATGACCCTGAAAATGATGTTATAAAAGAATATATTGCAAAACTTTCTGTCACATCATCAAAATTTAAAGTAGAACTGGATTTTTATGTACCCTCACAGAATCCCGCTGTGCTTGG
>Ga0209720_1002383_pt1 | contig 14060 bp, 11 predicted proteins | sample AD_JPNMR3_MetaG_FD_184426 | JGI IMG/M metagenome (GOLD analysis project Ga0209720, IMG submission 184426) | Active sludge microbial communities of municipal wastewater-treating anaerobic digesters from Japan - AD_JPNMR3_MetaG (SPAdes) (version 2) | ecosystem: Engineered > Bioreactor > Anaerobic...
TATTGGGAAAAAAGGTACTATACTATCATTACAGGAAACAAATCTTCTAATAAAGAATAATCAATTTAAAAAAGATGGCATACAGGCAACCGTATATTCCGTACCCTGTGTGTTATCTGTTGCTACGGTAGATTCATCATTTGAAAAATTTACGGTAAATATTGAAGCTGATGAAATTGACCTCAACAAAATCATTTCCAGGCAGCCCCAAAAACCTGAACAACCTGAAAAAACAGAAAAAGAAATACATATACCGTATGAACTATCAGGAAAATGTATTATACAAAAATTATACAAAGACAACCTGGTTATTGAAAAAATCAACTGCAACTATACCATGTCAAAAAATATCATTGCACTGCCCACATTTTCAGCTAAGGTATTTGGAGGAGATGTCACCGGTAGAAGCGTTATTACCCTTTCACCAGAAAACCCTCAGATCACACTGGTAGCAAAATTTAGTAATGCTCGCCTGCAGAATATAAGCTCATACTTTCATGAATATGAAAACAGACTCTTTGGTAATGTATCAGGACAATTGCAGGTAACTATCGTACCCAAAGATCCTGTTATTGATAGAATAACCGGCAAGGTTGAAGTGTCAGTTGAAAATGGCAAACTTGCAAACACCGGGTTACAGAATGGACTGAGTATATGGCTCAGTGATTTAAAATACAAACTGAGTAATCTAGAGTTTCAGAAGATTTATGGGAATTTTAATCTCAGTGGTCCTGCTATTACCATCAATTCATTTATCTTTAATGCACCTGATATACGGCTAAAACTAAATGGTCAGTACAACCGCCATGAAGAAAGTGATGTAGCTATTTCACTGGAATTCAGTTCAAACTTTATCCAGGATCTGCCTAACCCTGCTCTGCTGCAACTTGCAAAATACAAAAAAGGCCGGTGGTATATCATTCCATTCAGGGCACAGGGTAAAGATATCTTTGAAGGCAAAAATATAAAGCAGGTGCAATAACTTATTTTTTCAGTTCGGCCTTAACCTTGGCCATCAGGCCACCTTTTGCAATGATATCCTGCATAAATGGCGGAAATGGCTTTGCCCTGTATTCTTTATTTTTTGTAATATTTTTTATAACACCTGAATCAAAATCAATTTCAATCTCATCACCCTGTTCAATATCCTTTGCTGCTTCCTCTGACTCAATGATGGGAAGACCAATGTTCACGCTATTTCGGTAAAATATTCGGGCAAAGGACTGTGCAATGACACAGGAAATCTTTGCTGCTTTTATAGCTATGGGAGCATGTTCCCGCGATGAGCCACATCCAAAATTTTTACCGGCAACAATAATATCACCTGGCCTTGCCTTTTTCATGAAATCAGGGTCAGCATCTTCCATACAGTGCTGTGCCAGCTCATCAGGGTCGGAAGTATTCAGATAACGTGCAGGGATAATTTCATCAGTATTGATATCATTTCCAAATTTCCAAACTTTACCATGTGCTTTCATGCTGTACCTCGTGAATAGTTTCAATTAGCGATAGCTCATGTTATCGCAACTCATCTGGATGAGCAATCCTTCCCAGTATTGCAGATGCTGCTGCTACCGCAGGGCTTGCTAAATACACTTCGCTTTTTGGATGCCCCATACGGCCAACAAAGTTTCGGTTTGTGGTGGCAACACACCGTTCACCTTCGGCTAAAATTCCCATATGTCCCCCCAAACATGGCCCGCATGTGGGAGCAGATACTGCCGCTTCAGCTTCAATAAATATATCTATAAGACCTTCTTCCAGAGCTTTTCTATATACTTCCTGTGTTGCAGGAATGATGAGCAATCTGACATCTTTATGCACTTTGCGGCCTTTTAATATCTTAGCTGCCACCCGCAGGTCCTCAATACGCCCGTTGGTACAGGAGCCAATAACAACCTGATCAATTGGTATCCCTGCTTCGCGAGCAGGTTTAGCATTTTCAGGCAGATGCGGAAACGCTACCGTTGGTTCAATTTTTGAAGCATCATATTCTTTAATTTCCACATAGCGTGCATCATCATCGCTGTAATACAGTGTATAGGGAAGGCCTGTGCGGCTTTTAATATATTCAACAGTCTTACCATCAGGGGCAAAGATACCATTTTTTGCACCGGCCTCAATTGCCATATTAGCCATAGTCATCCTACCTTCCATGGATAATTCAGCAATAGTATCGCCGGTAAATTCCATTGACTTATATAATGCACCGTCAACCCCAATGCTGCCAATAATATGCAAAATGATATCCTTTGCTGATACATACGGTTGCAGTTTGCCATACACTACAAATTTGATTGATTCGGGCACCTTGAACCATGTTTTGCCCGTGGCCATCGCTGCGGCCATATCAGTGGAACCTACACCGGTCGAAAATGCACCAAACGCACCATAGGTACAGGTATGTGAATCGGCACCAATAATACACATACCGGGGCGCACCAAACCCAATTCTGGAAGCAGAGCATGTTCAACACCAACCCTGCCCACATCATAAAAGTGAACAATATTATATTTCTTTGCAAACTCTCTCAGTATTTTAACCTGCTGTGCAGATTTTATATCCTTGTTAGGAGTAAAATGATCCGGGATAAGCGCTATTTTTTCATTATCAAAAACTTTTGATACACCTAAATCTTCAAATTCTTTAATTGCAATAGGGGCAGTAATATCATTACCCAGTACTAAATCCACTTTAGCTTCAATTAATTCACCTGGTTCTACACGTTCCTTCCCGGCATGTGCTGCTAAAATCTTTTCAGAAATTGTCATGCCCATACTATTTTTCCTCTACATAGATATTTACAATTACATGCAATTGCAATAGTAAAAATGTATCATCCTTTTATATATTTTCAGTTTTTTTATGGCAGTTTTGGCGATAGTTACTGTTAATATACTATGCAGGGATTGTCTATAAAAAATGGTCGTTGAGAGAATTCCATAAACATTATTTTATCATAATCTTCTCATCTGGATATAATGCACTCATCTCGATACGCCTTGAAGGCTACTCGATGACCACATCTCGATACGCCTTGAAGGCTACTCGATGACCACGTCTCGATACACAACCGGTCACTGAGTGCGTGCGCAGCACGTGTATCGAAGTGACCGGAGTGCTGTTGTCTCGATACGCCCTTGTTTGCCATGTATCGAAGCACCGGTTGCCGAGTGCACGCGAAGCGTGTGCATCGAGGCACCGATTCCCGAAACTTCTCGCTACTCTCGAATGATAGGGCAAGGATTTGCCGTGCAGGGAAGCACGGCAAATTTGGATGCGGGCGAGGACCTGAAGGATGCTATTCCGCAGCCCGCAGTGGAAAGTTTAATATTACAGAGAGTAAAGGGCATTTTTCTTTGGTACTTTCTTTTGTTGCCCGGGACAAAAGAAAGTACATAAAAGCATTATCATTTTAAAGGAATAAAGCGACTGAGAAATCTTACCCTATGGTTTGTTTTGATACAACGCCTTCTTATAAATTATACATTCTCTACAAGAACTGCACCACCCATTCCACCACCAACACACAGGGTGGCAATACCCCATTTTGCATTACGCTTTTTCATCTCATAGATGAGCGATACGATGATGCGAGCACCGGTACATCCAACTGGATGACCCAGCGCTATCCCCGATCCATTGACATTAACTTTGCTTCTGTCAAGGCCAAGTCCTTTTTCACAGGCCAGATACTGTGCTGCGAATGCTTCATTGAGTTCTATAAGGTCTATATCATCTAATTTTTTCCCTGTTTTTTTGAGTAATTTTTGAACCGCAGGAACAGGTCCATATCCCATCAGGTGTGGTTCAACACCTGCAAATGCATTTCCTGCAATCCTTGCCAGTGGTTTTAATCCAAGTTCACTGGCACGCTTAGCGGTAGTAAGCACCAGTGCAGCAGCACCATCATTTATCCCTGAAGCATTACCAGCAGTAACCGTTCCATTCTTTTTAAATGCAGGCTTAAGGGCTGACAAGCTTTCCAGCGTAACATCACGGCGAACATGTTCGTCTTTTTCAAACATTTTTGGTTCGCCTTTCTTCTGGGGTATGGGAACAGGAACTATCTCATCATTAAACCTCCCGGAATCAATGGCTTTAGCAGCTTTTTTATGGCTTTCATAGGCCACCTGATCCTGTTCTTCCCGTGAAATAGAATATTTTTCTGCTAAATTTTCTGCAGTTTGCCCCATAATATATGGCTCACCTAACAGGCCACTTCCCGAATGAAGCAGTTCCCACATGGCATCAGTAAGCTCAGAGTGAGTAAGCCGCAAACCCCATCGTGCTTTCCACAACACATACGGTGCATTTGACATTGACTCAACACCACCAGCAAGTACTATATCAGAATCACCTACCATAAGCTGCTGCGAGCCAAAGACCACTGCAGTCATTCCTGATGCACATTGCCGCTGTACTGAGGTTGCTGGCACTTCTACAGGAATACCCGCTTTGATTGCTGCAGTACGTGCAACATTTGCCTCATCAGATCCCATAAGACAGTTACCAAAAATTACATCCGACAAAGCACTTCCTTCAACATTTGCCCGCCGCAAAGCTTCTTTCATTACCAGTGCAGCTAATTCATACGCTTTAACATCTTTTAATGATTGCCCAAAACTGCCAATAGGCGTCCTGCACGCGGAAACAATGACAACATCATTATCAGCCATTACCTATCCTCCATGTATATAGTATTAAAATAAAAGATGCCCAACAACCACTACAGGATTTAAGTGGTTATATCAAACGCAGTATAAATATATATCCCCATCCCCAAATGGGGCAGGGGTATACAGTATTGTTACTGTATTACAAATATATTTCTAAAATGGTAGGGTTATTTTGCAAGCCTTTAATTATCTGGTAATCATTTTTTGGATATAATTATCACTTTACCGGCAGAAATTTATTTTCAAACTCTTCTTTTGAATTAATTGAAAAAAACTTATCCAGGCGTGAAGTCTTGAATATAGTAATAACTGATGGAGCAACATTAAAAAGTGCTAAACTAATCTTTCTATTTGTTGCACTGTTCATAAATTTTACCAGGGTGCCCAATGCCGATGAATCAATAAACTTCAGTTCTTTACAGTTGAACCCAATAACTCTTGGTTTTTTTTCTAACGCATCATTCCACGCCTTTTCAACATCACGAATGACATCAATATCAAACTCACCTTCAAGGTCTATGACTACTACATCTGCTAACTGGTTTACCGAAACATTAAGCATGGCCAATCACCTCTTGTAAGCTTTATATGCTTTTTAGTAACGTGTGAATTGTACATTATAAAAATCTCCATCGCAAGCATATTTTTAAATGCATCAGAAAAAAATAATTTACAAATACTACAAGCTATCGTACAAATACCGCAGTTTATGTCATGTTTATATTTTATATATAAAGGGTTATACTATGAGGTTCGCACTACTGTTAAAAGTACTGGCATTAATATTACGCATTGCTTCAAAGCGCAATGAAGACTTCAAACGCTTTATTGGCACTGTCAGTGTCAAAATCGCAATTAAAACAAAAAATAATAAAGGACGAACATTCATTTTTAACAATGGTTCTGTCTCTTCAACACGTTCGCTCAAACAGTATGATGCTGCTCTTGTCTTTTCCGATGCTAAAACCGGTTTTACCGTATTAAAAGAAGGCACTCAGGAAGCATCGTTTTACGCGGCAGCAACAGGAACCCTGTATGTTGAAGGGATGGCTTTTTTCATTCAATGGTTCAATGACGCAGTAACTATCGCCATGAAAAAAAACAAAAAATAAACAGGAGGAATTATGTCAATAAACGGTGGACACTTAATTGGCAAATATTTAGCTAAACAAGGTATACAGTTTGCCTATGGCATATCGGGCGGGCATATTGAGGCATTGCTGGATGGACTACAGCAATATGGCATACGATCAATTGATGTGCGGCATGAACAGGCTGCTGTGATGATGGCTCATGCCACTGCTATCTATACTGGTACACCTGGTGTGTGCTTTTTAACCGCAGGTCCCGGCTTTACCAATGGCATCACCGGTATTGCCAATGCATGTTTAGATAATGCACCGGTTGTGGTGTTATGCGGTCGTCATCCGCTTCGCGATGATCATAAAGGTGCATTGCAGGAAATGAACCAGGTTGATGTGGTAAAGCCATTGGTGAAATGGTGTGCCACCTGCTATGATACTAAGCGCATCCCGGAATATCTGGATATGGCATTCAGACATGCCACGGGTGGAAGGCCAGGGCCAGTATTTTTAGAACTGCCCCCGGATGTACTTGGGAAAGCTGTTGATGAGTTTGATTTTACACCCAGCGTTGATGAATTTAAAGCTGTGCCCGATTCATCCAGCTTATATAAAGCCGCTGAAATTATAAACAGCGCCAAAAAGCCACTTTTTATAGGCGGGTCAGGTATTGGTTACAGCAACTGTACTCTGGAACTGCAGGCTTTTATTGAAAAAACAGGTATTCCGTTTATACTGCTGAACAATGGCCGCGGCGTTTTGCCCGACAACCATCCGCTGTCAATCTGGAATACTGGCAATGTTGGCCTCATGATGACAATGTCACAGGCTGATGTCATTGTTGCAGCAGGCATAAGGTTTAACTGGCTTTTTCAATCAGGTGCTGTCATTCCGCCAACCACAAAAGTGGTGAGGATTGACATTGAACCCACTGAAATCAATCGCAACCGTGTTGCTGATGTGGGCCTTCTGGGTGACACTGGTGCAGCACTGAAAGCATTGTTGCCACTGGTTGAGCAACGCAATCATCAACAGTGGCTTGATATGCTGACACAGGCAGGGTATGCGTTTATTGACAGTGAAATTAAGCTGCGCCAGAATCCCAGTGACCCCATCCACCCTATACGGCTGGTTGCAAAGGCTCAGGAAGTGTTTGGCACCGATGCGCTGTACGTTGTTGATGGCGGTGATACTACTTACTTTGGTCTGGTGGGTTTTCAGTCCAGGCACAAAGCCGGTGTACTATCGCAATCGGCTGGGCTTCTGGGTTGTTTGGGAGCAGGCATCCCATTTGCCATTGCAGCCAAGCTCATTCATCCGGATAAGCAGGTAGTGGTGCTTTCCGGCGACGGTTCGTTTGGATTTAACGGTTTTGAATTTGATACCGCTGTGCGCCACAATATACCATTTGTATGCATTGTAAACAATGACTGTGCCTGGGGAATGATCAAACACAGCCAGGAACTTTCTATTGGCAAAGAACGGGTAACCTGTGCTGAGCTTGGCATCCGAAGATATGAAAAGGTTGTTGAAGGCATGGGTGGACACGGTGAATTTGTTGAAAAGGATGAGGCAATAGCACCTGCGCTTATCCGTGCAAAGGAAAGCGGTAAACCGGCATGTGTTAATGTTATTACTGATCCAACGGTAACAAGTCCGGCAACACCGCTATTTTATCAGTCGTTGAAATTTGATTAGAAGCTTTCTTATGGCCATTTTAAGACGTGTTCCATAATGAGTTATCAATTGGTGAAAGTTGCTACCTGAATTGATGAACATTTGATGTTATTATCAATGTAACAAAATTTTATATGATCGTCATTTCAACGAACATAGTGAGGATAAATTTTAATAAATTAAAAATAATTTTTTTCATAAAAAAAATTCTTATTTTTACATGGTTTTTTTCAATGATATGTATATTAAATTGAATAGAGAGATGATATGAAACGTATATTTGAAATACACGAATTAAGCGCAACCCTAACACCAGTATTTACAAAACATAATATTATATTTGCATATTTATTTGGTTCAATAGTGAATAATGAGTCTACGCCCACAAGCGATATTGATATTGCAGTATATTGCAAAGGTGTTATGGATGACAGTGTATTTGAAAAAAAGCTATCATTACATTTAGATATATGCCGAACACTAAAGATTGATAATGTTGATATCATAGTATTAAATAAAACAACCAATCTTATGCTTATTGATGAAGTTATCCGTAATGGTATATTGCTCTATGATACCGATACATCATTGCGTGAAAAATACGAATATTTTATGATTCATAAAGCAATCGATTTTAAAACTCAAAGGCTATATACTATGGGTATCTAATGGAAAGGATCATACAGAAAATTGGGAAAATACATGAATACTTAACAATCATTTATACTATTAAAGATGATTGTATAAACAAAATATATACCGATCCTATTTATAAAGGTGCATTGCTTCATTATCTGTATTTGTTATCCGACTCATGTATAAGCCTTGCAGAACTGGTAATAAAGTACAAAAAATTACGAGTTCCTCAAACATACCATGAGGCTATTGATATACTTGGGGAAAATAACATACTCAATCCCGACTTTGCATATTCTTTTGCTAAAATAGCAGGTTTTAGAAATTATCTTGCTCACGATTATGACCAGCTTGATACAGCCATTATATGTAATGAAATATTAAAGAGAACGAAAGATATTGAAGAATATTTGGTGCAAATTAAGAATTCATTAGGAATAAAGTATTACAAATGATATATATAAATACTATATTAATCATTACAGTACTGTTATGAAAGCACTACAGTTTAATGTAACCATACCACAATGGGTAGCGCTCAAAGCGCTGGGAGCATGTACAAAATCTGTATTTTACAAAAGCCCCATTGGCACTCTCAAACTGGTTGAAATACCAGAGCCAGAACCTATTAACAACAACTGGGCAATTGTAAAAACAACGTATTGTGGCTTTTGCGGAAGCGACTTCAATCTCATTTTGCTTCATGACTCGCCCATGGCTTCTCCGTTTACCTCATTTCCCTGTGTGATTGGGCACGAGGTTTGCGGCACCATTGAAGAGCCGGGCAATACCGGTTTTAAAAAAGGACAGCGTGTTGTTATAAATCCCATGCTTTCATGTGCTGTGCGACAATTACCGCTATGCGCTTCCTGTAAAAAAGGGCGCCCTGCTAACTGTGAAAATTTTGCCAATGGTACTATTTCACCAGGAATGTTTACCGGTATTTGCAAGGATGTCAATGGTGGCTTTGCAGAATACCTGCCGGCACACCGTGCACAGCTTTTTGCAATTCCTGGTAGCATAAGCGATAAGGCAGCAGTGCTCACTGAGCCATTAAGTGTAGCATTACAGGCAATCTATGATAACATGCCACAACATTCCGATACGGTGTGCATTATTGGCTGTGGTGTTATTGGGCTTATGCTCGTTCGTGCATTGCGTGCGTTAAACTGCAAAGCAACAATAGCAGTAATTGAACCATCTGAATTTCACAGGCAAAAAGCTCTAAGCTTGGGTGCCAATGCTATCGTACAGGGTGATTTGTTAGAGCATGCAGCTACATTTACCAGTGGGAAAGTATATACCCCCATGTTTGGGCCAAAGATACTGCAGGGTGGATTTGACAGGGTATTTGATACAGTTGGTTCATCAAAAACATTTTCACTTGCAATCAACATTGCACGGGCTGGTGGTGTAGTAAGCCTTGTTGGCATAACAAGCAAGCTTTCATACGATCCAACTCCCCTATGGCTTAAGCTGTTAACCGTCAAAGGTGTTTATGGCTATGGCTTTATAAGGGAAGGCAGCAAAACAAAACATATCTTTGCTAAAGCATTGGAATTGATGAAGAAGATGCCCGATATTGAAACAATGGTTACCCACACATTCAGTATTGACCAGTATAAGGAAATGATTGAGGTTAATAGCAACAAAAATGCCCATAAAGCAATAAAAACAGCAATTACATTTTAAGAAAGCAACACACAGTAGCAATCAATCATAACTTCATATGGATGGAATTGATGTTTTACAACCCATTCATTTTTAGCTTTTACCAAAACAGAATCAATTGATTGAACTATTTCTGCATTGTAGAATGGCTCTTCATCTTTGAGCGAACGTATAATGTGCATAATTTCATCCATGTGTTCACTATCATAGAGTATCTTTTCTTTGCCATCAAAAAGAACAGGATAATATCTATTTTTACATTTAAAAAGAATGTATATCACAATAGGTTCTTTCAGGTTTGATTTTTTTATACTGCGTATTCCTGAAGGCAGGCGTAAAACTTCACGTTTAACAGACTCATCAAGCTGTGCTATATCATCAATAAAGCCTGACGTATGGAGGTTGTCAGCAGTTTCAATAAATTCCAATACTTCGTCTAAATTGAGATCGTGATCACCAAACAATGCTATTGATTTTGCCAGATTGATCATTTCAAAATCTTTTCCGCCATCGGCAACAAGTACAGGTATATCTGCAAATGAGCTTATCTCTTTATTGCGCGTTAACAGGCGGTTTTTCCATCGCGATGCGTGATACACAATGTCACTGCCCATTGTTGATGGAATAAAATTAAACACATATACATCACGTGGTTCAAACCATGGACGCAAAATTCGCCCCATGCGTTGGGCAAGCGTGAGTACCGTCCATGGCAAATCAAAGTTAACCAGAATCCGCGCATCCTGAAAATTGAAGCCTTCGGACATTGCACCTGTTGCCACAAGCACCTGTATTTCTTTTCCATTGGCATTGTTTTCGTCATCTACATAATCCGCTTTGTTTGCTATTGGTGCAAACCGCTGTATAATGGATTCAATTTTATTGGTATCAGCATCAACCGTAGATTCAACAACAACGTGAGGCAGTATTCGTTGCAATGCATCTTTTATGTAGCGTGCTGTTTCTCGATAATGGCAAAATACCACAACCTTTTCATGGTTAAACCGCTCAATCAGGTTAGCTAATTTTTGTATCTTTTCATCACGTTCATACAGCAATGGTTGTAGGCGCACTCTACTATCAACAGCAAATGAGCTCAATCTTTCTTGATTATGAAATCGTATTTTATCAAAGCCATCTTCACGCGAAAGCTTGTCAAGCAACTCATCTAATTGTTTTAACGATGAACACGCCTGGTGAACAATCTGAGCTTCCCACAATGGATCGCGTACACCTGCAGTATCATGAAAGAGCGTGTTACTGGTATCATTTACTTTTCTATACAGAAGCTTGCTTTGTAATAACTGATGGAGGATACTATCGCCCTGATTGGTATATTCAATATTCTGGAAATGCAGCTTATGGGGGAAATAGCGCTTTTCATTATTTAAGAAGAGCACAAATCGATTTCCTGCCTCATCTATAGAGCTATAGTATTTAACAACTGTTGGTGCAGTTAATACAACAACGGGCAGTAGCTCTGATAGCTCCGATGGGCTTTCTATGCACCATGGTTGAACACATTTACCAAACAAACCATCTACTTCTTTGTGTGGCAACAGAACTAACTGTGAATTGATATCATCAACACCCGTGCTGTATGGTGTTGCTGTCATTAAAAGTATTTTTGCTTTGCGCTCATGCACAGCATCCATGATACGCTGATGTGAAAGGCGAATGTTATCTGCTGAACCAATGTTTCTAAGATGATGGCTTTCATCAAGGATTATCAGCGTATTTTCATCAATGTGTGCTAACTCACTTAACAGGTGTGCCACATCAATTGATTTTTTGAAATCATCAAGCGATAGAATATAATATGAAAACTCCTCGCTTGACACTCGTGCAGCCCGCAGTATCCTGTGCCACATACGCTTGAGCCCCGCTGGACATAGTACCAATGCAGCATTTATACGTTTACTCATGCAAAGATATGCTGCAATATGCGCCGCCATAACCGTTTTGCCAAGGCCTGTTGAAGCAATAAGCCAGGCACCGCTGTGCTCTTCAATTATTCTTAGTAGCCGCGATACAATTGGTTTTTGATATCCCGCAAGTGGTGGTAATTTGTCAGGCAACTCATCCTCAGGCATATCATACAAAAGTAGCAATGAGCGCATGTAAATATAGTATGGCGGATAGAGAGCAAGCAATTCCTGTAATTTTTCTAAAAGCTCCTGGGCTAAAGGTTGAGCTTGACTAAAATATTCATCAAACTTTTCTACAAAGAAAAGCACATCATCCTCATTGGTAACAACAATCCCTGCTTCCCTGCTTTGCACCAAACCGCTGTAGGTAAGGTTTGCGGATGTTACCACTGCACTATGCGTGTCAGCAATATAGAGCTTGGCATGTTGATACAAAAATTTTGGCGCTAGTGTTGTGAATGTTGCTGGTTGATTGCTTACGTTTACCGTAAAGTAGCCAGCACCAAGCGCCTCACACAATTCCTGAATAAACGCTGTTTTATCTTCAATGCTTGCTGATGCTAAATCTTCAATAAATTTATCAATGATAGTTTCAATCTTTTCCTGCGTATCTTCATTGCGCCCAATCAGAAGCCTTATTTCTTTATCTTTTAACACTCCTCGTAATAGGTTGTATCCTGACGGCTCAAAGTATGCGGTAGCAATGCGTACAATGGCAGCATAGCGGATTGCTTCACGAATACAGTGCAAAGCAACATTACTCCCAAAAAAGCGTTTGATTATATCTTTATGTTCTTTCATTGCAAAAGCCAATATTGAAATTATTACTTTATTAACTATCTCTATTAAAATCAAAACAATGAGGCACAAAATACACAAAATACATATACACAGTATACAATACCTTTTGTATATCATACCAGTAAATTACAATAAAAAAATGCTTTACAGGGGCGATAGTACCCTGTATAATTATAACGATATCGAGTAAAATGGCTATGTTATTCATATCTGAGTACCTATGCAATGGGTACAAAAAATCTTTTTGTAATCACGTAAATTAAATCCAAGTCATACTGTTTTAAGAATGACTTTAACAACACGTGTATAATCTAAGGGGGAATCTTCTTATGAAAAAAGTTCTTATCGTTTTTGTTGCTATCATCATTGCCTTAATAGCAATTGATGCCTATCAATCGCACATTACCTACACGTATACACCTAAAAAATTGCCTGCAACATTCGATGAATACTACCAGATGAAGCTTAAAGAAAGCAAAGAAAAAGGGGCTCGCCCTCATAATGAAGAAAAGCTTTTGAAATTTGCAGATAAAACAAAAATAGCAATGCTCTATATCCATGGATATGGTGCTTCGCGTGGTGAGGGTGAATATGTTATAGATACTATCGCCAAAAAATTAAAATATAATACGTATTACCTGCGGCTGCCCGGCCACGGTACAACTATGGATGACCATAAAAGCACTGAATATTACCAGCTCTTAGATACCGCAATTGAAGCTGCACACATGACAAAACTACTGGGTGAAAAACTGGTAATCATTGGGACAAGCATGGGTGGAACTATTGCAACCTATATTGCAGCAGAGCACCCTGATATACCCGATGCGGTTATACTGGTTTCGCCTTTCTACCGTTTTGCAAATCCTGTAGGTAATGCATTACTCTTTCGTCCATTCTTTAAAACCGTGCTTCTTTTTGCAAAATATCGCGAACGCCATGATCCATACGATGACCCCAATGACAACTGGACTATGTACTGGTATGCAAAAAATTACTGGGCATCACTGCATTCATTACTGGACATGAGCGATTTAATAGCACGGGATGATGTGTACCGTAAAGTTTCCTGCCCTGTACTGCTTTTGTATTACTACAAAGATAATGAGCATAAAGACGGGTCTGCTCAGGTTGAAGCTATGCTTGAAGCTTACGATATATTCAACAACGGCAAGCCCAACCCTTTGAGCAGAAAGATAGCAGTTGAAGATGGTGATCATGTTCTGCTTTCAAAATATGTGAAATCAGATTGGGGTAAAGCAGAAAAAGCTATTACTGATTTTTTAAATGATATAGCACAATAAATAAGTTTGATGATTATTATTCTATAAATTTTTTGAAATATAATTCCTAATTTTATGCCATGATAATAAACAGAAATTATATACTATCATGGCATTTTTATAAAGTGGTGAATAACTCCCATTTTTATAGTAGTCTGAATTACAACTGTTTGCAGTACCCCCAACTATTGTATTATTTTACAATCTTTATTACATAAAGGTTACGAGTATATTTCTACTATGTTAAATATCAATATCTAACTTCTTACAAAACAATTTAAGTATTGCCACTATCACAAAAT
>Ga0209720_1002388_pt1 | contig 14048 bp, 10 predicted proteins | sample AD_JPNMR3_MetaG_FD_184426 | JGI IMG/M metagenome (GOLD analysis project Ga0209720, IMG submission 184426) | Active sludge microbial communities of municipal wastewater-treating anaerobic digesters from Japan - AD_JPNMR3_MetaG (SPAdes) (version 2) | ecosystem: Engineered > Bioreactor > Anaerobic...
TAGATTTATGATTATTCCAGAACTTAAAAAAATGGGAGCAAAGATAAAAATTGAAGGGAACACCTTATTTGTTGAAGGAGTAGAAAAACTTTATGGAGAAGAGGTAAATGCACCTGATTTAAGAGCTGGGGCCTCTCTTGTAATTGCAGGGCTATATGCAGAAAATATAACAACTGTTAATAAGATATACCACATTGAAAGAGGATATTATAATTTTGATAAAAAAATAAAAGCATTAGGAGGAGATATATGGAGAGAAGAGATAAAGGAATAAAGAACTTCAAACTCTTTGGACTTTTTAATATTTTTGATATAACAATTTTTCTTATCATATTAATAGTTCTTTTTTATTTCTTAAGACCTTATATTTTTAAAAAAGAGTTATCATATAAAAATTACACAATCACAATGAAATTACTTGAAGTTCCACCTGAAATTGCTCAAGCAGTTAAAAAAGGTGATAGAATTGTTGATAAATCTGGAAGAGTATATGGTGAAATCATAGAAGAACCGATAGTTGAATCATCCAAAAAATGGGTAGAAACAGCAGATGGGAGAGTTGTTATTGCAGAACAACCAGTCCTAAAAGACATAACCATAGTTTTTAGTTATCGATGGACAAGTTTAAAATATGGTAGTGAAGTTTTTAAAATTGGGTATAAACTTACAGTTGACTCAGATTTATGGACAATTGAAGGAGTTGTTCTCTCAATTAAATAACTCGTATATTCTGGATTATCTAATTTATGGTTCCCTATATGTCATTTTATGTTCTTCTGTCATTCCCGACTTTTTATGTCATTCCCACCTCATATGTCATTCCCGCGAAAGCGGGAATCCAGTGCATTATGAAAACTTTATTATATTTACATATTCACATACCTACAAATATTATTCACTTCTTTACAGATGTCATTCCCGCGAAAGCGGGAATCCATTCCTTATCTCCAAGAGGAACAATCTTCTATGTTATTCCCACCCTATATGTCATTCCCACCTCATATGTCATTCCAATCCCGATTGTTATCCTCATTCTATATGTTATCTCCACCTCATATGTCATTCCCGCGAAAGCGGGAATCCAGTAGATTATGAAAAGTTATTATATTTACATTATGGCAAGTAGAAGAAATGGTACACTTTATATTGGTATTACAAATGATATAGTTAGACGTGTATATGAACACAAAAATAATTTTATTGATGGATTTACAAGCAAATATGGTATTCATAATTTAGTATATTATGAACAATTTGATAATATTGAATCTGCAATCCAAAGAGAAAAGCAACTTAAGAAATGGAACAGAAAATGGAAAATTGAGCTGATAGAAAGAGTAAATCCTAACTGGAAGGATTTATATGAGGATTTAATGTAATTTCCTGGATTCCTAATCAAGTTGGGAATGACAAAAGGAAGAATAAAAAGAACATAACAGAAGGAGGGAGAAAGTACATGCTTAGGTTGAGTAATAAAATTTTTTCTTTAAAATATAAATTAGTATTACTTTCAGAGAAAGATCTAATATTCAAATATAGACTGATGTTTCTGGATTCCCAATCAAGTTGGGAACGACAAAAAGAAAAACAAATATAACAAAAAGAAGAAGAAGAATATAACAGGAGAGGGGGAAAAGAGAATGGTTGGTTTGAGCAATAAGGCTGAGGATCTATTGTAATATCTCTATAATATTTCTGGATTCCCAATCAAGTTGGAATGACAAAAGGAAGAATAAAGAAATTATTATAGAAAAAGAGGAAATAAAGAGAATATGATAAAAGGAAAAGGGAAAGAAAATGGCAAAGGGAAAGAGGGAAGAATTAAGCTTCAAACTTAAACTAATATTCCTGGATTCCTAATCAAGTTGGGAATGACAGAAAGTTCGGAGGGAGGGTACACATATAGTAAGAATTAATATATGTTTCATAAAAGTTATCAATTTTAAAATTATAGAAGGTTTGGGGAAAGATTTCTCATACTTTCTGAGTTTATATATGCTTTGCAAAGGTTATTATTTTCTTAAAATACATATGAATAGGTGGTGAGCATAAAATTAGAGTTTATGACATATGAAATAAAAGGAGATGATATAATATGAACAGGTGGTATGTATATAATAGAGTTTATGTATGCTTCATAGTGATTATTAATTATTTAAATTATAAAAGACCCTGAGGGGAAGTGCACACATAGTAAGAGTTAATATACAATACATAGAGATTGTCTATTATTTAAATCATAGAAGATGTGGGGGGTGCGCATATAGTAAGAGTTAATATACACTACATAGAGATTGTCTATCATTTACATTACAGAAGATTTAGTGGAAGATTTTTCATACTTTCTGAGTTTGCATACGCTAAATAGAGGTTATCAATCAATTTTTTATCAAGGTTTAATTCCTTTGAAATAGTTTCAGGCTTCTCTCCATTTAAAAATCTAAACAAAACTCTATCAATCACTTCATAATTTAAGCCCATTGCAAATTCATCTGTAATTCCTGGCAATAAATCAGGAGATGGAGGCTTTGAAATAATTTTTTCTGGAATTTTTAAATATTCTGAAAGTTTGAAAATCTTTAAAAGCATCCTTGTTCCATTTAATAGTTTCACCTTCTTTTACAGATACTCCCACAATTATTATTTTACCACCTACTTTAAACCATAATACATAGTTAATATCTTCAATAGTGTAATTAGTGCTTAATTAATTCATCTATATTATCTTTTTGAAGTTTTGAAAGTTCTAATAAGGTTTTTCTAATTAAATAGGTTGATTTTTCAAAAAAGGAAATTACACCTAATGTTATTATAATTGGTTCAATCAAAGCAATAAAAAGTAAAAGGAGTTGTAGTGATTCATCTTTTATAAGATTGAAAAGTATAATATATAACCATGGTACGCTTGCATAAAAATTATAATAACCTTTTTCAATATATTTACCTAAATCTCCAAATGATAAATCACTATATTTTTCAAATTCTGATAGTTTATTCTCTTTAAAAAAAATATATATTAATATAAAAAATAATATTGAATAAAATACAAGCAATGATATGTAGATTTGATATATCAAAGAAGAAACATCATTTAAATATTTTGCAATGATTAGGAGTGTTGAAAAAAAAGTAAAAAAAATAATAAAAGGTAAACAACATTTTAAGAAATTAAATGGTTTAATCAATTTAATATATGATTCTACCTTTTTGTAAAGAGTTCTTAAAATGAGATAGATTAAGAGATTTAATATAATTAAAAGAAATATATAATATAAAATATTAAATTTTGGTAATAAAAAGATAAATATAGACCAAATAAGAGAAATTAAAGGTACTAAGGTTGTTATCATAATTTCATGATTTAAAAACATTACGATCAAAAACTTACTTTTTTTATCCACCACTTTCATCTCCTCTTTTTATGGATGATATCTCCAATAATCAATATTAATATTTCTCCATGAACCATAACCATATCCCCAGATTGTTATAACATTAAATAATATAGAATTATTATAAAAAGCAGTTGATGAAACTATATTACCATTTTTATAGACAACTGAAACTGAAATGGTAAGATTGGATTTTTCTAAATAATGTAAAATAATAGATAGAATACTTGCAGTAGACATTCCAAGAAAAGGGTTATTAATAAATATAAAAGTAACAATTGCTCCTAATATTATATTGGCAAATAATGTCTCTGCTTGTGGATTTCGAGAATTAATACTAAAACTCTCTATTTTATCCTTATTATACCAATAATTTAATGTTATACCTTTATCTAAAACTCCTGCTTCTGTTTTTGAAAAAGCATCTTTGTTCCATTTAATAGTTTCTCCTTCTTTTACAGATACTCCCACAATTATTATTTTACCACCTACTTTAAACCATAATACATAATCAATATCTTCAATAGTGTAATTAGTGCTTAATTAATTCATCTGTATTATCTTTTTGAAGTTTTTTAAGTTCTAAAAGAGCTTTTCTAACATAATAGGTTGTAGCTTCAATTAGAGAAATTACACATAATATAGTAACAGTAGGATTAATAAAGAAAGCAAATAGATAAGTTAAGGAATTGTTAGAATAAAATTTGAATGAGGAAAATAATAGATAAATAAAAAACCATATTAAATATAATCTACTAAAAAAACTTTTATAAAAAGAGAACATTGGGTCATTATAAAATTTAGATACTAATTCATCATAATTCTCTAATTCTGATAACTTCACCTCTTTGTAGGTTATGAATAATTGTAGAAAAAATAATATTGAATAAAAAATTAATAGTGGTAATAAACCTAGAAAAGGTAAATCAAAATAACTTAAGATTTTCTCTTTAATTTTTGGCATTTTTTCTATAATTGAAAGAAATAAAAAAAAATTTAGAAAAAAATAATAAAGGAAATTAAATTCTAAAAAATTAAAATTTAGTGATTTTAAATATGTTTTTACTTTTTTAAATAGAGTTGTTATAAAGAGATAGTTTAGTATATTCAATATTATTATAAGAAATAAGTAGATTGTATAATTAAATTTTGGTAATAAATAAATGGATATATTGAAGATTAAAGTAATGAAAAGCGGAAAATTGATTAGATTTATATTTCTATTATAAAATAAAGCAATTAGAAATTTAAACTTATTATTCATAGTTTTCCTCCTTTATAAATATTTATGGATGGTATCTCCAATAATCAATATTAATATTTCTCCATGAACCATAACCATATCCCCAGATTGTTATAACATTTAATAATATAGAATTATTATAAAAAGCAGTTGATGAAACTACATTACCATTTTTATAAACAACTGAAACTGAAATGGCGAGATTGGATTTTTCAAAGAGAGACAAAAAAGATAAACCAAATAATAAAATAGAAATAAGCAGGACATGTGGTTGTAGTATTCCGAATAAAAGAGAAAGAAAACCAATAAAAGAACTAAAATATTTAGCTTCTGTTTGTGGATTTCTTGTTTCTATACCAAAACTCTCTATTTTATCCTTATTATACCAATAATTTAATGTTATACCTCTATCTAAAACTCCTGCTTCTGTTTTTGAAAAAGCATCCTTATTCCATTTAATAGTTTCACCTTCTTTTACAGATACTCCCACAATTATTATTTTACCACCTACTTTAAACCATAATACATAGTTAATATCTTCAATAGTGTAATTAGTGCTTAATTAATTCATCTATATTATCTTTTTGAAGTTTTGAAAGTTCTAATAAGGTTTTTCTAATTAAATAGGTTGATTTTTCAAAAAAGGAAATTACACCTAATGTTATTATAATTGGTTCAATCAAAGCAATAAAAAGTAAAAGGAGTTGTAGTGATTCATCTTTTATAAGATTGAAAAGTATAATATATAACCATGGTACGCTTGCATAAAAATTATAATAACCTTTTTCAATATATTTACCTAAATCTCCAAATGATAAATCACTATATTTTTCAAATTCTGATAGTTTATTCTCTTTAAAAAAAATATATATTAATATAAAAAATAATATTGAATAAAATACAAGCAATGATATGTAGATTTGATATATCAAAGAAGAAACATCATTTAAATATTTTGCAATGATTAGGAGTGTTGAAAAAAAAGTAAAAAAAATAATAAAAGGTAAACAACATTTTAAGAAATTAAATGGTTTAATCAATTTAATATATGATTCTACCTTTTTGTAAAGAGTTCTTAAAATGAGATAGATTAAGAGATTTAATATAATTAAAAGAAATATATAATATAAAATATTAAATTTTGGTAATAAAAAGATAAATATAGACCAAATAAGAGAAATTAAAGGTACTAAGGTTGTTATCATAATTTCATGATTTAAAAACATTACGATCAAAAACTTACTTTTTTTATCCACCACTTTCATCTCCTCTTTTTATGGATGATATCTCCAATAATCAATATTAATATTTCTCCATGAACCATAACCATATCCCCAGATTGTTATAACATTAAATAATATAGAATTATTATAAAAAGCAGTTGATGAAACTATATTACCATTTTTATAGACAACTGAAACTGAAATGGTAAGATTGGATTTTTCTAAATAATGTAAAATAATAGATAGAATACTTGCAGTAGACATTCCAAGAAAAGGGTTATTAATAAATATAAAAGTAACAATTGCTCCTAATATTATATTGGCAAATAATGTCTCTGCTTGTGGATTTCGAGAATTAATACTAAAACTCTCTATTTTATCCTTATTATACCAATAATTTAATGTTATACCTTTATCTAAAACTCCTGCTTCTGTTTTTGAAAAAGCATCTTTGTTCCATTTAATAGTTTCTCCTTCTTTTACAGATACTCCCACAATTATTATTTTACCACCTACTTTAAACCATAATACATAATCAATATCTTCAATAGTATAATTAGTGCTTAATTAATTCGTCTGTATTATCTTTTTGAAGTTTTTTAAGTTCTAATAAGGTTTTTCTAACATAATAGGTTGTAGCTTTAATTAGAGAAATTACACATAATGTCACTACAGCAGGATTAATAATAAGAGCAAATAGATATAAGAAAATTAAAGAATTGCTAAACATTAAAAAAGATAGATATGCAGGCATCCAAATGTAAGGAAGTCCATAAAAAAATCTTTTAGAATTAGAAAGGTCAAAGTTAATAGAAAATATATATAGTAATTCATCATAATTCTCTACCTCTGATAACTTTATCTCTTTATAGATTATGAATAATTGTATAAAAAATAATAATGAGTAGAAAATTAATACTGGTAAAAGTCTAGTAGAAGGCAATAATGGATTAATTAAATATTGTTCTTTAATAAAAATTTTATCTAATAAAATTATAAGATATAGAAACACATTAAAACCTAATAGATTATATAAGATGATTTTCAAAAAATTTAATTTAAATAATTTTAGATATGTTTCTCCTTTTTTATAAAGAATTCTCATAAAGAAACAATATAATATATTTAATATTATAATTAGAAATAAGTAATTAATGAAACTTAATTTTGGCATTAAATATATTGGAATGCTAAATATTAATAAAATAAAGAAGGGTGCACATGAAATTTCAGTTCTATAAAATGAAAATAAAGAGATTAAAGAAATTAATTTATTATTCATAGTTTTCCTCCTTTATAAATATTTATGGATGATATCTCCAATAATCAATATTAATATTTCTCCATGAACCATAACCATATCCATATATTGTTATAACATTTAAAAAATTAAAATCACTATAAAAAGCAGTTGATGAAACTGCATTACCATTTTTATATATAACTGATACTGAGATAGCAAGAGTAGAATTTTCTAAGAATGGTAATGCCCATGATATTCCTGCTAATATTGCTCTAATAAACATTGATGAAATTGATGGTATAGCCAATAATAATGTTGCTAATAAAGCAAAATATAAAACTTCGCTCTTTGGGTTTCTTAATCCAATACTAAAACTCTTAATCTTATCTTTGTTATACCAGTAATGTAGTGTTAAACCTTTGTTTAAATCACCTACTTGTATACTTTCAAAAGTTTTTTCATTCCATTTAATAGTTTCACCTTCTTTTACAGATACTCCCACAATTATTATTTTACCATTATTCTCATACCATATTACCCAATCTATATCATTAGTTGTGTAATTACTTCCAAGAAACTCATTTATTGCATTTAATACATCATTATTAATATCTTCATATTTAAATCCATTGATGGGAAATTCTCCCTCAGGATCAATTACATTAATAGGATTATTTCTTGAATAGATGTATGGATTTAGAGAAAATGGGTCAGAAAGATTAAGAATTGGATCTTTTGATATAAATCTCTTTAGGATGGGAGAATACCATCTCTTACCCATAAGATATAGGTTGGTATCTGAATCATATATTACTCCATACATTCCTAAGTATAGAAATGGAATTGGAATGTCAACAGGATTGTTAATATAGATTAACTCTCCCCATGGTGAATAGGAAAAAGAAGAAACTATTTCTCCATTTTCATCTGTTATTGAGATTAAATCTCCATGAGGGTTGAAGTGAAAATAATATCTTAACCCATTGTATTTTAGAGATATTGGTAGACCATTTGAATCGTATTGAAATACTATTATTGGATTATTATTTATATCTGTTATTGAGTAGAGAAGTTTACTTCTTCCAAGATAGTGGTATAGATACTTTGTATTATTGATTTCTCTTTTTATCAATCTATTAAGGGGATCATAATAATATTTTATTACCCTTCCGTCTTCAAGAGTTATTATCTTTATTCTATTCTCATAATCATATGTAAGGGTTCTTGTTCCATTTAAACTATCTGAAATTGAAATTATGTTTCCATTTGTATCATAGGAAAGAGTTTTTGTTGAAGAACTATCTAAGATTGATATAAGTTTATAATCTGAATATAAGTAATTTATTGTTTCACTATCTTTTATTTCTGTTATTAGATTTCCTTTTGAGTCATATGAGTATGTTGTAGTTGAATTATCTGGGTAAATTACTGAAATTAACTGATCTTTTTCATCATATGAATATGTTGTTGTCTCATTGTTAATATTGTAGGAAGTTATATTCCCCTTATTATCGTATGTAAAGGATAAATCATAAAGAGAAATTGGATTAAGAGGATCTCTGAGCATTAACTCTCTTGTTATCCTTGAATTTGAATCGTATGTAAAAGTTGTAAAGGTTGAGTTTGGATAGGTAAGGGTAGTTAATCTATCACCCACATCATATGAATAAGATACATTATTATTAGTTTCAAGATTTGTTTGAATTAATCTATTTTTGTTATCATATGAGTAAGAAGTTGAAGAGAATGGTGTCGTTGAAGTTGAAATTGAAGATAAAGGTGTGTATGTAAAAGAAGTTGTTAAATTAAAAGGGTCTTTCATTGATGTTAATCTGTTTAATGCATCAAAAGTTAAATTGTAATTACCAAGAGAAAAAGTTATATTTGTTAGGTTATCAACTAAATCATATGAGTAATTTATATTTGTTCCATCAGGATAACTTTTTCTTGTAATTCTATTAGCATTATCATATAGAATTGATATGGTTGAATTATCAGGATTCTTTTGAGATATAAGATTTCCAACATCATCGTATGTATAGTAAATAATTGTACTATCTGAATCTGTGAAGGATATATTTCTATTTAAAGCATCGTAGGTGAAAATCTTCTCTAATTCATTATTATCAGATACAGATATTATATTTCCATTATCATCATATTGATATTGAATAATACAACCTGCTGGATCTGTTAAAGATATTAATCTATTAATTTCATTATATTCAAAATTAAAGGTGTGGTTATTTTGATCTATAATTGAAGTTGTTTGTCCAATTGGATTATATGTATAATGAATAGAATTTCCATTTGGGTCAATTTCTTCAATTTTTCTATTCAGAGAGTCATAGACAATACTTTTTATATTTCCCAATGGATCAGTTATTGAAATTAAATTTCCATTACCATCATATGAAAATATGGAGGTGTTTCCCAAGGAGTCAGTAACAGATATTAATCTATTTTTTGAATTGTATGCGTAGGAGGTGATATTGTTAAGTGGGTCTTTATAGGTTAAAAGATTACCAACTTCATCATATGTGTATTGATAAATATTGTTTAAAGGATCAATAATTTTTGTTAAATAGTTTCCTTCTGAATCATAAAAATACTTATAAACCTTACCATTTGGTAATGTTTTTGTTGAAAGATTATGATTTGAATCATAAGTAAATGTTGTTGTTCTATTAATATTATCTTTAATTGATAATAAATCTGCTCCGTCTTGTGAATATGTAAAAGTTGTTATCCTCCCTTTCTTATCTGTATATTTAATAAGATTATTATTTGAATCATACTCATATTTTGTTTTTTTACCAAATGGATCTATTATTTCAGAGATTCTTTCATTGTCATTTGGGTATGAAAATGTTGTTATATTTCCATTTGCATCAGTTATTCTTACAATTCTTAACCTTGTGTCATATTCATATGTAACTGAATTATTTAAGTGATCTATCTTTTTAAAAAGTGTTCCATCAAGATTGAAAAAATAGTGAAATGTATATCCTGATGGATCAACTAGAGTAGCCATATGATTTTCAAAATCATAATTTATGTTCCAAATATTACCCAATGAATCTGTAACATTTATAACTTGTCTTTTATCATTATAGGTAAAATTAGTTATATTTCCATTAGGATCACTTATAGATATTAAAAGATTATTTGAATCATAAGTATAATGAGTAATGTTTCCTAAAGGATCTGTTACTGAAATTAAATTTCCGTTTGAATCATAAATATATGTGTAAAATCTTCCAAGAGGGTCAATTGTTTTTGTTCTATATCCATTTGTTAATTGTGTTTGAATAGATCTTGGATTTGTTCCTGTCTCTTGTAAACCTGTTATAATTCCCTGAGAATTTATAAAGTTGATTTTTGATTTTCTATTGCCAAATTCTATAGGGATACCATTTGAATCAAATTTAATATATGTTCCATCAGGTGAATTTACTTTATTATTTGTTGGATCAAATGATATAGGTGCATAATTTGCAAATGTATAATAATAAATTGGAATAGGTTTAACTTGAGATATAAATGGTTCAAACCTATATCCTGTTCCATCAGCATCAATATATGTATATGTTGGGATTTTATCAACAGTTTTTATAAGTTTTTGATCAAGATTAGATGTCCATCCATTGCCAAATCTTGAATATGCTTCATCAAGGGAGTTGTATGTTCTTAATAATTTTAACTCAAGGCCTCCTATTGATTTTATATTGAAATCTTCACTTTGAACTATTAAATTTCCATTATATAGGTTTATATAAAAAAAATTATTCTCAAATAAATCAAATTTTTTAATATATTCATTGTTATCTACTCCATATTTATCTAAATAATTAATTACAATTGTTGGAGGATAAGGAATTGGAATTTGAGGAGGTGTACCTTCTGTGTATTCTCTTGAACCAAGTTCAATTGTTGGTCCATCAATTATATCTTCTGAAGTAACTATTGCAAAACCATAATAATTAAATTGATTCCATGCAATTCTTTGAATCATTGGAGTTACAAAAATATATCTATATAAACCATCAGAACTATCAATAAAGAAGGTCGAAGTTGTAGAATAAAAAAGAGATGGCTGATTGTTCCATGTTATTGCCGTCTCTTCCCAACTATTCTGTGGTTCAAATACTTTAACTTTTGGTGAATCACCACTTACATATTTAAATTTTATGTATGAAGACGAGATATATTTTCCATTTAATTCATCTAAGGGCAATGGAAAATAGATATATGTTCTTGCTTCTCCTTCATCTATAATATTACCTAATTTATCTTTCTTTTGCCAACTTCCAACTTTTAATTTTTTATCAGTTCCTTTGTTTTCATTAAATCCTTCATATCTATCTATCTCTCTTGGTGGGCAACATATTGTTTGTTTATAGTGTCTCCAATATACATAAGAATCTCTTGCAATATCTTCAGGATTTTCTGGCTCCCAAGGTTCAAGTACAGGGTCAATTATCAATGGGAAGATAAGGTCTTCTTTATTGATTTGATCAGGATTAATATTTATTGAAATTTTTATAGAATTTTCTGAAACATCTATATTAATATCTGGTTCAAATAATTTCATTTCTTTAGAACTATCAAAAGAATAAAGTTTTGGAATAATTATCTTATTTCCATCTATAGTTACAATTTCTAAATTTCCTTTCTCATCCTTACTAATTTTATATTCACCATCTATTTGATATTGAAAATTTAAAGATAGTGTTGTTTCAAGGGAATTAACAATTATATATTCTTTAAGTTTAGAATTCTTAATTTCATAAATAAGATCAACGCCATTCCAAATATTTTTATAAATAATTGAGGTTTGGTTTTTTGTCACTTTTATATTGTCTTCGATACTAAGGGGTATGATAGAAATATTTATATCCTTAAATGAAAACTTTACAATTGGTTCATTTTCTTTAACTTTTAAAGGAAATTTTACCTTAAAAGAATTTGCTATATTTTCATAACAATCTTCTTGTCTTTTTAAAACAATTTCATTATTAATTTCTTTCCATTCACCCTTCTCATCCTTAAAATGAATTGGTTCAAGAGAAACCTCGAGTGTTTTACTTCCACTCGAATTCAGAAATGTTTTAGAATATTTTGTTCTTTTAGAAATTAATTCAACTCTTTTTTCTTCAGAATAATTTGTTTTAATAATTGAGTCAGTGTTCTTTAATTTATATGGAAAGGAAAAGAAGGTTAGAATGATTATTAAAAATGATAAAATAATTAATTTTAATCTCACTTATCCTCCTCTTTTTCAAATATCTTTTAAATTAATTTTTATTATAAAATTTATCAAGTGATTGTCAAATTTGTTGAGTTTATAAATATTTATTGGAATTAATTTTTTTTATTATTGATTTTTTTATTTTTAAAAATTTTTAAATTTTTATATATAAGGGTACATATACCATTAAAAAAATTGTTTATTATAGAAGATGTGGGGGGAGGGTGCGCATATAGTAAGAATTTATGTATGCTTCATAAAGGTTGTCTATCAATTTTTTATCAAGGTTTAATTCCTTTGAAATAGTTTCAGGTTTCTCTCCATTTAAAAATCTAAACAAAACTCTATCAATCATTTCATAATTTAAGCCCATAGCAAATTCATCTGTGATACCTGGTAATAAATCAGGAGATGGAGGTTTTAAAATAATTTTTTCAGGAATTTTCAAATATTCTGAAAGTTTGAATACCTGTGATTTATAAAGATGTGCTATTGGTTCAAAGTCTGATGCTGAATCTCCATATTTTACAAAAAAACCAAGATTAATTTCTGTTTTGTTTGTCGTTCCAGCAACAGCTGCATTGTTAAGTTCAGCATAATAATATAGATAAACCATTCTTATTCTATGTTTTATTCTATGATAAGCAATACCTTTATTAAAAAAATTATCCTTTTCAGCTTCTCCTGGAACATCAAATGATAAATAAAAAGGTGATTTACCAAATTTTTTTTCATAATTTTTATAGAAATTTTGAGTTACCTTCTCTCTTAATTTTTTTGTTGGAAGAATGAAATAGGGCAAAGATCTATAGATTCCAAATTTTGAAAGAACTTTTGATATATTGATAATTTTATATCTTACTCCTAAACTTTTAGAAAATTCAACTGCATCAATTAAATTTTCTCTTTTACTATCTTTATCAGGCATTATAAGAGCAAAAATATTTTCCTTATCAATAGATAGTGTTAATAATTTTAAAATAATTGCAGAATCAATACCACCAGATAAACCTATATAAACTTTTTTCTTATTCAATTTTTTTAAGGCATCCCTTATGAAATTCTTTATTCTTTCCAACTCTTTTTCTTCATCAAATTTTAATTCATCCGGTAAAATCATAAATCTCCTTAAACTACTACCTCTATTGAATATTTTTTCTTTATATCATAAAAATTCTCTTTAAATTTTTTAATTGTGAATGGAAGATAGTTTATTAAATCAGTTGCTGTAATTCCATCTTCACCTAATCTATCTTTTAAAATATCAGCTGCTAAACCATGAATGAAAACACTCATTCTTACAGCATCAAAAAGATTTAAACCAATTCCATACATTCCACATATCACCCCATTTAACACATCTCCAGTTCCTGCTTTTGCAAGTCCAGGGTTTCCACTCATATTTATAAATAGAGAGCCATCTGGATAAGAGATTAGAGAGTGATATCCCTTTAAGACAATTATTGAGTTCAGTTCATTAGATTTTTCTAACAATATTTTTATTCTATTATTTTCAATTTCTTCTTTCTCTAATTTTGTTAATCTTGAGACCTCTCCCATATGTGGAGTAAGAATTGTTGTATATTTTCTATCTTTTAATAAATTTAGATTATCTTTAATCGCGGTTAATCCATCACCATCAATGATAATTGGTTTTTGAATATTTTTAATAAGTTCTAAAATTAAATCCTCTGTT
>Ga0209720_1002396_pt1 | contig 13989 bp, 28 predicted proteins | sample AD_JPNMR3_MetaG_FD_184426 | JGI IMG/M metagenome (GOLD analysis project Ga0209720, IMG submission 184426) | Active sludge microbial communities of municipal wastewater-treating anaerobic digesters from Japan - AD_JPNMR3_MetaG (SPAdes) (version 2) | ecosystem: Engineered > Bioreactor > Anaerobic...
GGTAGTGATCGGGGTGGAGGCGCGGCGGGTAGTGATCGGGGTGGAGGCCGTGCGGTGGGACCGCAGCATCCCGCGGACGTGGTGCGAGGTCTGGACCGACGGGTAGTGATCGGGGTGGAGGCGCTATCGCTTCGCCGCCGCAACGCTTCTCGCGCGCGTGGAGGACTACTGCGCGCGCAGCGGATGCGATCCGTGGTGCGGGTTTGAACACCTGCGCGCGCTCACGAGCGCCTGACCCGCACACCCCCACCGCAGCCCGTGCCGCGTCCCTCGTCCGAGGTCGCGGCTTGCGGCGTTGATGAACCTCGACGACCTGCACGACCCCGAGTACGACACGTGGCTCGACGCTCGCCGCGACGAGGCCATCGCGCATCAGGATGCCACCGCGCGCGCCCTGGACGCGCAGCACCGGGCGCAGCGCTGCGCACTCGCCGACGACGTGGACGGCTGCGCCCGCGCGCACGCAGAGGCGCTCTTTTGGGCGACCACCGCGTGACAGGTTGGCACGCAGAACCGTAGACGACAGAGACGCACGCGCGCCGCGCAAGCGTCGGAGGATGACGATGACCACGCGACCCAAGCCCGACCGCTACCCCGTGACGGACATCGAGCGCCTCGTGCTCAACGCCGCCGCCGCGATGCTCGCGAGCGCACAGCAGCACACCGGGTCGTTGCTCCTGTCTGCGACGATGAGCGCGCTCCAGTGCCTCACCGAAGGGCGAGTCGGACGCGCGGAGGAGTGCCTGCGCGAGTACGCGCGCGGCGTGGACTTCGACCGCGAGGTGGGCGGATGAGTCTCGCGACACCGCGCATCCTGCGGGCGTTTCTCGACCACAACGACTACTTCGCGGCGCGCGCGCCCGAGTGCGCGATCGACCTCGACGCGAACCTCACCTCCGCCGAACTCGACGCGGAGTTTTGCGCGCTCGCGTCCAACTACCCGCTCGTGTTCGACGAACGCGGGGACCTCCTCGTGCGCTTCGCAGCGGGGTGCTACCACCCGATGCGCCTCATCCCCGGTCACGGCGCGATCAGACCGTTCGCGCTCGGTCGGTACCCCGTCACGTGCGCGGAGTGGCTCGCCCTCACCGGGAGCCTTCCGCGTGAGATCGGCAAGCCCTCGTCGGAGCCCATCACGTACGTCTCCGCTGTGGACGCAGAGGCCGCGCTACAACCGCTCGGGTTGCGTCTGCCCACCGAGGACGAGTGGGTGTTCGCGGCGTACGGGAGCGACGGACGCACCTACCCCTGGGGCGACGAGGCGCCCGACGACACGCGGCTCGTCTGGTCGGGTTCAGCGATTCAACGCTCGGGTCCGGCCCCTGTCGGCACCTGCCCGCGCGGGGCCTCGCCGTTCGGCTGCGAGGACATGGCGGGCAACGTCTGGGAGTGGACGGCCACGCCCGAGCGCAAGCACCGCGTGCTTCATGGCGGCTGTTGGTACGGCAACGACCCGTCCTGGGTGCGCGCGGGCGTTCGCAACAGGGGCTCCATGGCGTTTCGCAGCGACTACGTCGGGTTCCGGTGCTCTCGGAGTTTGGTGCCCGCATGAAGACCCCCGATCCCTACGCCCCATGTCCGATGTGCGGCGAGCCGCAGCGACTCCGCCGCGAGGGCGACGTGTGGCGCCCGGTGCAGCACACGCGACGCTACACTGCGGCCAGTCTCTACCGCCGCCGCTGCGAGGGCGGCACGCTCCCGCATGACGCCGTGCTCGCCGCCGTGCGTGACCAGCGCGCCGAGAAGAAGGCGTGCGTCGCCCGCGCCGAGTACGAGCGCACGAAGGCCCGCGCCGAGTACGAGCGCGCGGTCAAGGACATCGACCGTCGCGCTGCGGACAACCTCGCGGCGACGGTCGCGCTCGACCGGCTGCTCGCGAAGCTCGACGCCGAGCGCCCCGCGCCACCACCCCCGAAGCCCGAGCCGCCGCCTCGCGAGGTCGCGCCGTGCCCGATCGTGTTCCTCGACGTGGACGGCGTGCTCGTGACCGACGCCTCGTTCCGAGCGCGCTGGTCGCTCACGCGACCGCCGACGATCGACGAGGTGGAGGCGCACGGCGCGACGTGGCTCGACGCCGCGTGCGTCGCGCGGCTCAACGCCCTCTGCGCGGACACGGGCGCCGAGCTCGTCGCGGTCTCGTCGTGGCGGCGCATGGGCCTCGGTGCGCTCCGCCTCCTGCTCGTCGCCGGGGGCGTGACGGCGCCCGTGCGCGACGTGGTGGGGTGGCGCTTTCACGACGACTACCGCGCGGCGTTCACGCGCGACTGGCTCGACGCGCACGACTGCGCGCGGTGGGTGGTGATCGACGACGAGCCCGCACGGCATTGGTCGCGGTGGGACGCAGGGCGCATCGTCGCCCCGCACGACGGGCTGACGGATGACGACGTTGCCGCCGCACGGGCGGTGCTGATGGGAGAGACGCAATGACGACCTACGATCGAACGAAGCCGCGCCTCGTGACCGACGCGACGTATCCGACGCCGCTCCCGGTCGTCGAGGTCGTGACGCTCGGCCCGTTCCTCTGCCCGTCGTGTCTCGGCTACCGCTTCGATGTGTGGTCGGAGGACAGCAGCAAGACGATGCGCCCGTGCCCGACGTGCGACAACGAGGGCTGGCTCCCGATCGGGAGCACCATGCACCTCGACTGCGCGGCGCGTTGGTGGTGGCAAGACGACCGCCCGCACCTCGGCATCCTGAACGTCGGCGTGCTCGCGCGTCTGCGCTCCCCGTGGCGCGGGCGCGACGGGTGGCATCAGATGGCGCGCACGTGCGAGATGCGCCCCGTGTGGGGTCCGCGCTCGCTGGAGTGCCTCATGCTCGAAGCTGCGCAACGGGCGTGCGGTGGGATGCAAGGCGAGAACACGCTTTCAAGCGGACTCCCCGGCGTGATGATTCGCGAGGTGCGTACGACGAGCCCTGTTGTGTGGCCGTCGGGGTGGCCGAAGCCGCCGCGCCGCGTGTGCTCGGGTGGCGGGTCGGGGTTCGGCGCTGAGGTGCGCGCACTGCTCGACCTGCGGCCCGAAGAGATCGAAAGGTGGTGACGACGTGACGACATGCAACCTTCGCGCACGCATCCACGCTGAGGGCGCCGATGGGCGCTGACGGCGGCGTCGCGTACGCGAGCCTGCGCGCGGACCTCGCGACGGCACGGGCGCTCCTCGCGCCGTGGTGGGATGCGCTTATGTACCTCGGGTCACGCGATCGGCTCACCTCACGCCTCGCGTGGATCAACGCGCACGACACGTCGCGGCTGCTCGTCGGCGCGTACGGCACCGACCTCGGCGACCGTCTCGCGACCGTGAGCGACTTGCCCGCGTGGGTGGACGCGCTCGACGACGCCCTCACCGAGCCCGTGCGCGGCCTGCCCGATGGCGCGACCTTCGACGACTACCTCGACGAGATCGACACGCGCCCGCCACAGTCGTACGTCTACGACTACCTCGGTGAGAGCGAGCGCGCGTGGATCAACGACCTCCGCCGCGCGTCGCCCGCGTTCCGCGCGCAGTCGATCGCGACGTGGCTGGACGCGGTGCGGCGCGCGATCATGCTCGACGTGCGACACGAGGAGACGTGGACGTGACCGCCGACTACGCCCGCGCCGTCGAGGCGATGACTGCCGCGCTCGGAGCGCCGACGAAGACGGGCTCCACCGACCCGCTGGTGTACGACCGCGCCGCGTGGGAGCACGCGCAGTGGGTCGTGATCGTGTGGCGCGAGGAGCGCGGTGTGATCGTCTATGCGCACCGACGGTATGACGGCCCCGGTCAGTACGTGGACCACCTGATCGTCGCGCCGTCTGCCGGACTCCTCGCGCGCCTCGGGCGTCAGCGTGCGTGCCTGCGTCTGCGGCAGACCCTCGCGCGCCTCGGGCGCATCCCCGCGTGGCAGGTGCGCAAGGTGAAGCGTCATGGGGTGCCCGTGACGTTCGCGCGTGTCCATCGCGGCGAGACCGCGGAGACACTGCTCGGTCTGGACCGATACCGCAGCGGTGTGACGCTGTGCTCGCTCGATGTGGCCGTCGCGGTCGCGCGTGCGGTGATGAGCGGAGGGACGGCGTGAGGTACGCGCTGACCCTGATCGACCCGCGCGGTCGTCACTACACGGGCACCGTCACCCGCAAGGGTGTGGTCGTCGAGGTGGACGTGCCGGGCTTCGACGACTCCGTGCTGCTCGTCGTCGAGCGTCGCGTCGCCGAGCTCTCGCCGCAGTGCGCGCAGCACACCGCGACGGTGGATCACTGCGGCGAGGAGTGGACGATGCTGCTTGCGGAGGTGCGCCCGTGACCCCGACCGCCCCGCGCTCGCGAGGGTCCGCGCGGTGTTCGACGGCACTGACGACCCAGCCGATGCGTTCGAGCGACTGACCACCGCGGGCGTACTCCCGCTGTCGTGGACGGGCGACCCAACGCGCGCGTTCTGGTGTCGCGGCTGCGCGGGTCACGGTCGCCTCATTCCGACGCCCGACTTTGCGGGCGGCGAATGCTCGTGGTGCCGTGGCAACCCGTCGCTCCCGTCACGCATCGAAGACCTCGTCGCGTGGGCGTCGCTTGGCGTCCTGGCGATCGAGCGCGCCGAGGAGTTTGCACGCGAAGCCGTCGCCCGCCTCGCGCCGTGGGGCGTCGCACGTGGCCCGCGGCAGGTCGTGTGGCGCGTGGGTGAGCCGTCAGCACGCGGGGCGATCGGCTGGCCGTATCGCGACGTGGACCGCACCGTCGGGGTCGAACGCTTCGTCGCTGGGCACAAGCAGACGTTGCGTGAGGGCGACCCGCACGCCACGACGGCGGCGCTCGTGCGCGTGTGGCCCAAGGATGCGCCGCCGTGCCCCTACGCGCCACTGCTCGACCTCCTGCGCACAGGCGTTGCGCTCGACGCCATCGCCGACCGTGACCTCGTGCTCGTCGTGCCGCCTGTCGCGTGAAGGACGCCGTTGCGTGATGCGTATCCTAGACGCTAGCGCCGCGCGGTGCTACGCTTGCGCCATGACCACCGCCACCACCAGCACGACCCCCGTCCCTGCCGCCCCCGTCACGCTCGCCGAGATTCGCGCTGCCCTCGGCGCCGAGGGCGTCCGCGCCGCCATCCTGCGCGCGCTCGCCGAGCACGCCACCGTAACCGAGGCCGCGCGCTCGCTCGGGACGCCCGCGTCGTGCCTTCGTCGCGCCGCAGTGCGCGTCGGGATCGAGTGGCAGGAGCGCGACGGGGCGCCTGGTAGCGCCGGAGGTCACTGGTCACGCGAGGCGCGTGCGGAACGGGCGGCGCGCGCGAAGAAAAAGCGCACGAAAACGCCTAGGAAATAGGCGCTTCGCGGGAATCGCAAAAGGATGTGTTGACGCTAGCACCGCGCGGCGCTAGATTACGTTTGCGAGGGCGATGGAGCCCGAAGCGAAGGAGAGACGACAATGAGCACGCTCTACACCATCACCGAGAGCCGCGACGGCGGCACCGTGACCACGACCATCAAGGGGAGCACCACCGTGCTCGTGCTGACCGACGGCTCGCGCCGCACGTCGGACGGCACCGTCCCGGTCTACCTGCTCGACAAGCGCGCGACGGTGGAGACGACGCTCGCGTCGATCCTCGACGGCTCGTCAGGGATCGAAGACAGCGTGCTCTCCTACTCGACGTGGTACACGGTCGAGGAGGGTGACGACGAGACCGACGGGCACGACATCGCGGTGCCCTTCGTGGTGCTGCACTGACCGCACGCCACCCACCGCCCCGCCGCGCACCCGCGAGGGCCGCGGCTTGAGGCGTTGGAAGGAGACGATGACCATGGCACGCATCAACGACGGACCGCTTTCGATGAACACGGTGGACGAATGGTTCGAGGCTGCGGGCCTCGCGGACTTCGACGAGCATAGCCTCGACGATCAGGCTGTGGAGGAGATCAACGCCGCGATCGACACGTGGATGGCGGGCGACACGGACGACGAGGCGGCGGGCCGTCGTCTCGACGACGCGGCGGTGAACGCCCTCGTTGAATGGTCGCAACGCTGAATCACCAGCCACACTACAGGAGAGACGACGATGTACCACGTGACCTACAAGACCCCGAGCGACGCCGCCGAGAGCACCCGCAACACGATCGACCACCTCAACGACGAAGCCTCGGAGAGCACGCTCGACGAGGTGATCGAGAACTGCCGCGACCTCGCGTGCGACGCAGACCTCTACGACGCGGCGGGATTCCGCAAGGGCTACGTCGCCGCGGACGGCACGTACACGCTGACCTGACCACGCACCCCACACCGCCCCCGCCGCGCACCCGAGAGGGCCGCGGCCTGAGGCGTTAGAGGCGCCCACGGACGGGCGCACAGGAGAGACGACCATGAGCACGATCACGACCCGCCGCCACGGGGTCTCTGTGCAGCCCGCTCGCCGTCGCCGGATGGCGTCGAGGTCAGGAGCGCGGGTCGTGGAGTCACTCACCGGACACCTCCGCGGTGGGCACACCGAGCGTCTCTGCGAGGATGCGCGCCTGTCCAGGGACAGGCGCGTACGCATCGGCCGACGCATACACACGGTCACCCTTGCCGAGCACGCGCATCGTGGCGTGGTAGCGCCGAGCGGCGACGGGTTCGTCCGTCTGAACCACCGCGACGAGCACGCGCCTCTGAGGGAACCGCCTGCGCAACGTCTCGCCCACTCGATCAATCAACACGTCTTTCGTCATGCCTCACCACTACGTGTGTCGTGTGTCCAATGTCACGCGCGGACGTGACCTCGGCGCGAGCGGTTGCGTAGTGGGAGAGCGGAGGTTCAATCGACATGGCAGACGGTGACGGCAAGGCGCGCAAGGTGCGCAAGGTGGTGACGCTCGACGCGCTCAAGACGCTGAAGGGTGCCGCGCGCTACGACGCGATGCGCGAGGTGATCGAGACGGAGGGCGACATCGAAGACGAGTGCGCCGACGACGTGTTCCGGCGACTGTGCGTCCGGCGCACGTGGCCGAAGCGCCTCGGCAAGCACCCGACGCTTTCGTCCTATGGTCGCGCGAATCGGTGGAACTTCAACCCGCTCCACCGCGGCGACAAGGAGACGCCCGATCAGCCGTTTCAACTCGCGCCCTCGCTCTCCGCGTCGTCACCCGACGCGCTCTACCGGCTGATGCACGCGGTCGAACCGTTCCGCATCGTGACGCGCGCAAAGTTGGGCGACTACTACAAGGGCGGCGTGTTCCGGTTCTACTCGCGTGATCGTCGATTCATGTGCTGGGTCGGGTTCCACAAGCACGAGATCGACCTCACGTTCTACTGCCCTCGCGAAGACCTGTTCATTCCGTCGGAGCCGACGTGGCCCGAAGCGCTCCGGTGCGAGTACAAGGATTGGGAGGCGGTGATCGCCAAGCCCGAGAACCGCGTGCTGTACGACGAGCATCACGCAGCGCAGGAGTTGTACAACGAGCAGGGCGTCATCGTCCCGTGGTGCTCCGGGCGCATGAGGTGCAAGAACCCCGACGGCGCGGCGTGGATGCGCCTCGTCGTGGCCGTCGCGAACACGCCGCAGTTGATCTACGGCGGCAACAACTTCCGTGTCTGACGCCCCAAATGACGAAACGCCGCCCTCCGAGGAGAGCGGCGTCAAGACCCTGCGGGCGCTACTGGCGTGGTGCGCGATCGTGGAGGCAGCGTCCATTCAGGACGGCTACTTGCTGCTCACGCTCGACTCGTTCGCCGCGCCGCCGGGGTCGAGCGACGAGGCCAAGGCGCTCCTGCGCGGGGAGATCGCGCGCCGCTCGGAGCACCGCTACGACCGCGGGCAAGCCGACCGCCTCTGTCGCGCCGTGCAGCGCGGATGGATGGTCGCGGTGATCCGCCGACACCCGCGCGCAGAGCGCTTTCAGTCGCTCGTCGATGCGATCAACCGCGGGCGCTACAGCGAGAAGCAGCGCGACCTCGCGCTGAAGCTCATCGCGGAGGTCGCGTGAAGCGCCGTCTCCTGCTCGTGGGCGTGCGTGTGGACGAGTGCGAGCGCGCCGTCTGCGACCTGATCGGGGCCGCAGCCCCCTCCGCGCGCGTGAGCGCCGTCTTGCGCGGGGAGGACGCGCCCGTGGGCGACGTCGAGCTCGCGCGCGACGCGCTCTGGTATCTGGGTTTTTCGTGTGAGGTGAAATCGTGACGACCATCGACAAGCCCCACGTGGTCGCGCGCGCCAAAACCTCCGACGGGCGCGTGGTCGAGCTCTGGTCAAACGGCCCGCTGACCTCCGTGATGGGCCTCGCGCTCCCCGGCGTGCCGATCGTCCGCCCTCGTAGCGCCGAGGCCCTCACGGTGGCCCTCGCCGCGGGCCGTCGCGTGGTGGATGCCGCCCCCTCGATTCCGCTCGCCGAGGTGCCCGCGCGTTACGCGACCGCACGCCGCGAGGCTGCGCGCCCGGTCGCTGAGATCGTGACGGCACCGCCCGCGGTGGCCGACGTGACGGCGCTCGCCGCGTCGCTCGGAGCCCGCCGCAAGGCGCTGGCGTTCGCCGCGCAGCGCATCGGGTGGGAGATCGTCGACGTCGAGATCGACCTCGGCGCGCAGACCGCCCGCGTGTGGGCGCGGCGCCGGTCGCGCGCGGTGATGCTCGACGTGCGGCAGGGGCGCGCGACAATCGAGCGGTGGGAGTGCGGCGAGACGACGGAGCCCGTAGGGCGTCGTGGCGACCGCTTCAACGCGCGGACGCTCACGCGCGATTTCCTCGGGAGGAGCAAGCACAACGATCCGCGCGATGGGCTCCGCGATTTCGCGGACTACCTCATCGAGAACGGCAACGGCGAGACGCTGGCGCTCGACCTCGGGGCGCTGCTCTCGGGCGAACTAGACGGCATGGAAAAGGTTCTGACGCAGGAGATGAAATCGTGACGACCGACCGATACCCCGTGACCGACACACAACTCCGCGCGCGCTATCAGGGCGCATGGAACGCCTGCGAGCGTGACGATGCGCACGCGCTCTGCGTCGAGATGCGACGCCGCGGGATGCCCGTGCCCTCGTGGCCCGGTATCCACCAGATGACCGAAGAACTCGCGGTCGCTACACCGGCGGGCGTGATGCTGCTCGCCGTCATCCGCGTGGCCGGTGAGTATGCGGGGTGTGACGAGGTGCGGCGCGCGGTGCTGCTCACCTATCCGCCCGCTGTACGCGAGGGACGGCGCAGGGAGCTCGAAAGCGACATCGTTCACGCTCGCGCGTCGGGGCTGATCATCGAAGACACCACGCGCAAGACGTGGACGCTCGCCACGGGGACGCGTGTCGAGGCGATCGTCGGGACGATGCCCGACGACGGGCCGCACATGACGTTCGCGCGTCGCGCGTGGGAGGTGGTCTTCCGATGAAACCTGACCGCGACGCCACGCGCGCCGATGGCTCCACTACCGCTCGCGCGTCCGTCGCTACGTCGAGCGGCTCGCGTATCTGATGGGGATGGAGTTCATCGCACTCGGCGTCTGTGAGGACGAGCGCGCGGTCATCTATCGGCGGACGCGGTGAGTCAATCCTCGGAGCGCGACGCCTTCACCAGCGCGGCGTACACCGCGTCGCGCTCCGGCCCGAGTCCGGGGTCGAGCCATTGCGGATCTTCACCAGTGAACTCACACGCGATCATGCCTGCGCAGCGCTTCTGCTCGGTGCGGAGCGCGCTGTACTCGTCGGCGCGGTGCTTGGCGCGCGGGTCGTCCACGGCCCCGGCGAAGCGCAGGAACGCGCTCCAACGCTGTTCTTCGGGGAGCGCCGCGAGGTCGTCCGCGTAGGCGTTGACGTGGCGTGCGCAGCCGCTCGACCCCGCCGACCATGACATCATCGCGAGGCTGTACGCCCACGCGGAGACGGGCTTGTCCTCGGGCCACGTGAGGCGCGGGTCGAGCTTCGCACGGATCGCGCGGAGGTGGCGCGTGAGGTTGGCGACGCCGATCACGGTTTGATCGGCCACGGCGTCATACCAGTCGCGCCCGGTGACGCCGGGGCGACCGAGCACCTTGACCACCGCGTCGGAGCTCGCGAGCGAGACCCACGGGCATTCGGGGTCGGTCGCAACCGGCGTCGGGGTCTTGCCGCCCTCCACGCCGAAGGGACCGAGTTCGTGGAGGTGGTTGCCGCCGACGCGCCCGTAGCCCTCGCGCGGGTCGCTTCGCTTGAGCGGGTAGCGACCCTTGGCGAGCGCCTTCGCGCGTTCGGCCTCGTCGCCCACGAGCCAGCCCGTCGTGTTCTCGTTGACGGCGCCGTTGGCCGCGAAGCCCAACAGCGCGGCGACGGGCACGCCGGGGAGGCACACGTCACGGGCGGCGCGCGCCCATCGACCGACCTCTCCCTCGGCGTACGTCTTGACCTTGGACCGCTTCGCGCGGCCCCATTCGAGTGGGGGCGTGGTTCCCATGATGTTGTCCTGTGAGGTGTCGCGTGACCAAAGGGGTGGTCACTGCGTAGAGGAGAGACGGAGGTTGATTGATGAGTACGCTTCGACCGGACATCTATCCTGAGCACGCAAAACGTGACCGCATGACGGTTGCGCTCGGCCTCGATCACGTGCGCGCATTCCTGGACTGGTTTCTCAGCGAGCGCGACCCGCAGGGGTTTCTCGGTGACAGCGAAACCGAGGGCATGGTTCGCCAGACGAGCGACGAACTCCTGCGGGAGTACGCGGGGCTCGACGAGCGCAAACTCGAAGCCGAGCGGCGCGCGATGCTCGACGCCGCGCAGGGGACCGCGAGGTGAGTCTTTACGTGACAGTGGGCATGTGCCGCGGCATCAACTACGGCACGCGCGCGACGGGCGATGCGACCGCGTGGGCGTGGTGGGATGAAGCTGAAGACGAGCGTGAATCCGACCGCGTGCGCGCGAACACCGCCAACGGCGGCGACGAGACCAACGCGCACCTCGTGGTCTGCAGCAAGGAATCCCACACGTCTCTGTGGGGCGGCGACTTCGACCCAGATGACCCCAACGCGCCCGTGGTCGATGTCGTCGAATGGATGCGCGAGTCCTGCTACGCCGGACACGAGGACGATCGGTTGCGGGAGTTCTGCGACGCGAATGGTCTCCCGTGGCGCGAGCCCCGGTGGCTCGTGGTGGTCGATCAGTCCTAGCCCTGCGATTTCGCCACTGCGCGCGGAATGACCTCGTAGCCCACACCTCGCAGCCACGCGAAGGGCGCACGCTGGTAGCGCGCGACCTCCGCCACGTCGGCGTTGTCCACGGTGACACGGATCGTCGCGCCGCTCGGGTGGCGGTAGGCACGCACGAGGTATTGCGTCATGGGTCGTCTACCCACGTCACACCGACGGGCGTGCGCCCCATCGTCCACTCATCGCACAGCCCGCACCGTCCGCGGTCTTCGCAGTCATCCATCGGCACGATGTGTCCGCGCGGGCAACGCACCACCGGGAGGTCGCCGTACGCATCGGCGTAGCGCATTCGCACGGCGAGTTCGTCCGTGTTCAGGTGCCCGTGGCGCGTGGACTTGCTCACGCACGCGACGAGACGCTCGCGCTCGGCGAGCAGCGTGGCGGTGAGGATGGCGCGCAGGTCGTCGGTCACGACGGCAACCTCCCGCGCACGCGACGGCACGCGCGCAGGAGGGCGAGGAACGCTTCGACGCGGGGGTCGGTCACGGCTTCACCGGCTCGCCGCAGCGCGGGACGATGGCTTTGATCCAGCCGCCGTCATGCCACACCTCGCCCGTGTCGAGTCGCCGCACGACGCGGCAGTCCTCGCACTGAAAGACGATGACGCGCTCGTGACCCGCAAGGCGGATCTCACGCCATGCGTGCTTGCGCTTCCGCGGCGCGTCGTCGGTGACGTTGCTGTAACTCACGGTGCCTCGCGGCGGTGTTCGTCATCCGCGGCGACGACCATCTCGCGGAGGATCTTCGCGAGCGTCACCGCGGCGCCGCGGAAGTGATCCAGCCGCGACTTGCGACCACCCGCGAGGCGGTCGAGTTCTTCGGCGAGTTCGAGCAGCCCGGGGCGCGCGCTCTCGATCCACACCCCGAGTCGTTGCGCGAAGAGGTCGGCGGCTTCACGGGTGACGCGCGCAGCCCGGTCGCGCTCCATCGCGCGAAGGTCCGTCCACGGGTTGTGCTTGTCGCCGCTGCCCCAGCACGTGTCACACACGTCGGTCGTCACCGCAGAGCCGCCGATGCCACCGCGCCACGTCGCGGTGTTCACATACGAGCGCACGCCCGAGCCGCAGCACGTCGCACAGGGTTCTTTGACACCGCGCCACGTGAGCGCGCGCTGGTAGAGGTCTTCGTCCATGCTCTGCTCTACGCGCGGCACGTGCTCGGTGTCACGCCACGTCGAGCGCGAGCGACGCGCCCGCGTCCTTGAGCGCGCGCAGCAGCGTCAGCGACGGGCCTTCGAGCATGGCGCGGCGGGTCGCGACGGCCTCGTCAAGCGACGCCTCGCCGAGCACGAGCGCCTTCGCGGCGAGCGTGCGGTCGGTCTCGTCGAGGTCGAGCGTCGCGACGTGCGCCCGCGCTTCAGCCATCGCCTCGGCCACCGACGCGCCGAGGGTGACGCGGACCTGCGCGCCCTGCACGACGGCTTGCGCGCCGAGGCCCGCGCGTGCCTCACCGATCGCGAGCCACGCCGCGGCGAACGCCACGCCGACGCCGTGCTTCCACGTCGTCGCGTAGGAGAGCAGCCGCGCCGCGGTCGCGACGAGGGTCACGCCGTCCTCGCACGCGGCGGGAGCGAGATACAGGCGGTCTTCGGTCGCAGCGCCCATCACGTCGGCGAGCACGGGGCCGACGACGGGCAGGCCGTGCAGCGCGGGCGCGAGGCCCGACGCGAGCGACGGCACGATCGCGGGGATCGCGAACGACTCGCCGCGCAGCCCCGCGGCGACGGGGTAGGGCTTGCCCTGCAAGCCGCGCCACGCCGCGAAGGCGCCCACGAGCGTCGCGCGGTAGAGCGCGGCGAGGTCGTCAGGGTAGACGGGCGTCACGCCGAGGTCGGCGCACACAGCGCCGACGACGCGGCGGGCGGTGGGGAGGTCGATCACAGATACCTCAGTGCGATGCTGTTGAGGGCGAGGTGCAGGGTGTTGTCAGCGAGGATGAGCAGCCACGTTGCGAGCCACACAGGCTTGTCGGCGGGGTAGCCCGTGGGGCATTCGGCGAGCGGCGGTGGTCGCGTCGGAGCGAGCCACTCCTTCGTCCACACCACGTAGCGTGCGAGGCGCCAACGGTCGATGATGGCGTGTGTCCCAACGATCATCAACCACGCGGCGAGCGACGGGCGCAACGCGAGGAACGGCAGGCTGTACGCGATCGCGTGGACGATGGCAACTGTGAGACGCTTCGTCTTCTGCGACGCCATCCAATCAGACTGAAGCACGTAGTCACCGACGAGATGCGCGAGGATCTGGTCAGCGGAGATCATCGGCGAGCGGTGGGGAGGTCGAGGTCAGCGGGCATCGGCGCTGTGTTGCGACGCGATGTGCTCGGGCGTCTGGTGGTGGGCACAGAGCACGTAGACGCGGTGGAACACGCCGACCATCACGCGGCCGAGCGTCCACTCGCCGCAGACCGCGCAGCGCTTCTGTTCGTCCTTGGCGTCGTAGACCTTGGCGTGGCGCTCGACCTCGTAGCGACGGAAGCACGCTTCCGCTTCAGCGGCGGTCGAGTGGCCGTCCGCGTGGAATCCGGCGCTCGCGTCGCCGTCGTTCGAGCAGTAGCCCACTGCGAGCGCCCCGTAGCTGTTCGAGTAGGTGTAATCCCAGCGACCATCGGTCTTGCGCTGGAGTGCTTGGTAGACTTCCATGTCAGGTGTCCTCGTGGGGGTGTCCGAACGCGATCACCGCGCGGTGTCGCGTGTCATCCTTGAGCACGTCGCGCGCGGTCATCGGTCGCACGCCGTACGGGTTGTGTTCGCCCATCACGCCGAGGCTGTGCGTGTAGCCCGCCTGCATCGCGGCGGTCGCGTACGTCGGGCGCACCTCGTCGTTGAGGTAGAGCGTGAGCAGCACGCGCTCATCACCGGGGCGCATCACGGCGCCACCTTGGGCCACG
>Ga0209720_1002398_pt1 | contig 13982 bp, 10 predicted proteins | sample AD_JPNMR3_MetaG_FD_184426 | JGI IMG/M metagenome (GOLD analysis project Ga0209720, IMG submission 184426) | Active sludge microbial communities of municipal wastewater-treating anaerobic digesters from Japan - AD_JPNMR3_MetaG (SPAdes) (version 2) | ecosystem: Engineered > Bioreactor > Anaerobic...
TTTTTACAACAACTAATTATGGCCTAAATTCTTTCAAAATTTTTTCCTATTTCCTTACCCCTTTTTCCTCAATCCTAACTATATGCACCTCAAACAAACTTCTTTCCCTTTTCAAATAAAGTCCTTTTATAGACAGCCCTCAAACCCTTGAGAATACTGGCTTGTTATTCTCTTCCAATTTCCCATTTAATTCCTTTTTCCTTATTCCTTACTTCCTAAAGTCCTTTCATTCCTCAATTTTTAGGGCAAAAAATGAAAATAAAGTGCTTTTAGAGAAAAGGGTTAAGGGGGGAGGATTAAGGAGTTTTATTTCCATTTCTCCTCTCCATTTTTTCTCTCATCATTTCTTCTAATCTATTGATTTCACTGACTTTAAGCCTTATCTCTCTTTTCTATTCTAATGAGAATTTCTAATAAAAAAACATGGCTTAACCGAGATTCCTTATCCCTTTTAAACCATGTTTTCTGCAAGAACTTTATTTTCTTCCTATCGATAATTTGCAAAATGAAAGGAGTTTATTTGATTTATACAAGTTTAAAACTTGGTTTAAAGTTCCCGCCGGCCTTCGAGCGCCTTTGCGAGCGTAACTTCATCGGCGTACTCGAGATCGCCGCCTACAGGGATACCGTGGGCGATCCTTGTGATCCTGATGCCTATCGGCTTCAAAAGCTTCGAGATATACATGGCCGTGGCTTCACCCTCGACATCGGGGTCCGTGGCCAGTATGACTTCCCGTATATTGCCGTCGCGTATCCTCTGCAGAAGCTCCTTTATCCTGATGTCTTCAGGACCGATACCTTCCATGGGGGATATGACGCCATGCAGCACATGGTATACACCGTTGAATTCCCTGATCCTTTCCATGGCGACTACGTCCTTGGGGTCTTCCACGACGCATATGATGCTGTGGTCACGCTTTGCGCTGCCGCATATGCTGCAGGGATCGGTTTCAGTTATATTGCTGCATATGGAACAGTAACGCGTTTTCAGCTTTGCTTCCCTAATCGCGTTGGCCAGCGCTTCCGATTTTTCGGCCGGCAGGTTCAATATATGGAAAGCCAGCCTCTGTGCCGATTTATGGCCTATCCCCGGAAGCTTTTCGAGTTCTTCTATCAGTCTTGCGATTGGTGGTGAATAAAGATGATTCATGTCAGAATAACCCGCCCAGTCCTAATCCTCCGGTCAGCTTCGCCATCTCGGAACTGACCATTTCTTCAGCCTTGCGGAGTGCTTCGTTAACTGCCGCCAGGATGAGGTCCTGGAGCATTTCCACATCATCGGGGTCAACGACGTCGGGATCTATCGTTATTTCCTTTATTTCCTTTTTGCCTGTGGCAACTACCTTGACTGCACCGCCTCCGGCAGTTGCTTCAACTATTCTTTCCTGGAGCTCGGCCTGCAGTTTTTCCATATCTCTCTGCATTTTCTGTGCCTGTTTCATGAGATTGTTCATGTTCGCGCCACCGAAGCCCGGGAATCCGTGCTTTGCCATAATTGGCACCTCCGTCTTCTTATTTGGTATGACAGGTATATTATATATATTAGCATCCGGCCGTTCAAGGGTGTCTGGTTGCGGACGACAAAAGCATCAGGCTTCGCCGTCAGGCTCCGTATATCCAAAGGGTCCAGATCCAACTACCCTTCGGCATATGGCCCGGTCACCGAGGACCTGTCAGCAAAACTGCCCGATCTGCAAAATCATGCCGTGCCTATTCGTCGATTATCTCAAGCGGCAGGCCAACTTTGTCTGCCAGCATACGCGCTCTTTCCAGCAGGTCGCTGCTCTCCTTTTTTTCATCTGAGGCCGCCTTATGCAGGATCTCTTCATCTATGCATTTTATCTTCATGCTGCGTCCTGCGACTTTGGAGACTGCATCTTCTATGACCCTTATATGTTCCACCATTGATACCATGGACCTTACGTTTTTTTCTTTCGCAACCAGCCCTAAGGTCTCGTCATCAAGCAGGACAGCCCTGACATTGAGCAGTATCAGGTAAATGGACATTCTCCCGGAGCTTTTCAAATGCTCCAATATCTGCGGCCACTTGTCGTAATCGACTGCTTTTCTCGATTGTCCTTTCTGTCCGGCTCCTCCAGGGGCTTTTTGGCCGGCATGACCTTTTTCTGCGGTTTTGCCGGTGCTGTCAGCATCGAAGCTTTTTCCTGGTGTTCTGCGGGTATCGTCAGCTTCAACCGGGATGTTATCAGGACCTGGGGGAGTAATGCCGCTTCCGCCGACGGTCATACCGTCACCTGACCCGTAGGAACCTCTGTCTGACTTACCGGCAAGGGGTGCTGAACTGCCTGGAGATGCAGATATATCAGCAGACCCCGATGTATCTGCCTGTCCGGGTGTGCCTGCCGGTCCCTGGGTACCGGGGATATCCGATGAAACATCACCAGGCCGGTACGGGTCCGCTGCAGGCCTGTACGGGAAATCTCCGCTTTGCAGTCTCCGCTCGATCGCCGCCAGCCTTTCTTCTATGCCTGCATTTGCACTGACGATCCCCCTGCACAGTTTTATCAGTGTGACTTCCAGCAGGACCCTGGGGTTTGCCGCATATTTCAGGTTGTTTTCCAGTGCGGACAGTTCCCGTATATGGTACATGATCTCTTCCAGGGACAGCTTTTCTGCCTGCTGCTTCATCGTTTGCAGGACTTCGGCCGGGACATCTATCAGGTCATCGCATTTACCGTTTGTGGATCTGCATATCAGCAGGTTCCTGAAATAAACCACAAGGTCGGAAGTGAAATGTGCAGCATCGCGGCCCTCCGCGATTAGCATGCTCACATTGTGCAGGATATCTTCAACGTTTTTTGCCAGCATGCTGTCGATGAAGCTTGTCATGAACTCGTCGTTGACCACACCTACGACGGAAAGCACGTCGTCATAGCTTATTGACTTCCTGCCGAGAGACATGCACTGGTCCAGCAGGCTGATGGCATCCCTCATGGCGCCGTCGGACATACGAGCTATCAGCTTTGCGGCGTTCGGATCCAGTTCCGTGCCGTTCGCGGATGCGATCATGGCAAGGTGCTTTGCTATGCTGTCCTGGGAAATCCGCCTGAAATCGAAGCGCTGGCAGCGTGAAAGAATCGTAGCCGGAAGCTTATGCGGTTCCGTGGTCGCGAGTATGAAAATGACATGCTCAGGGGGCTCCTCCAGCGTTTTGAGCAGCGCATTGAAGGCGCCGGTGGAAAGCATGTGGACTTCATCTATGATATAGACTTTTTTCCTGGCTTTTGTCGGGGCGTAGATGACTTCATCCCTTATGGAACGTACGTTATCGACGCTGTTGTTGGATGCCGCGTCGATTTCAAGCACATCCACGCAACTGCCGGAGAGTATCTCGCGGCATATTTCGCACTGGTTGCAAGGTTCGCCGTCCTGAGGGTCAAGGCAGTTGACCGCACGGGAGAGTATGTGGGCCATCGTGGTCTTGCCCGTCCCCCTGGTGCCGCAGAAAAGATAGGCATGGGCGATCCTTCCGGTACTGACGCTGTACCTGAGCGCTTTTACCACATGCTCCTGTTCGACCACGTCGCTGAACCTGGTCGGCCGCCATTCTCTGTATAATGCAATGTAGGACATCATCAACAGCCTTTCTTCCGAACCTTGTTTATGAACTTAGTATATCAGAATGGCAGGCCAAAAAAAAGTCCTCCGGCCGTGGATATCCATGATACGGAAATTTCCTGGCGGCCTCAGAAACGTGAAAATACCCCGCTTGCATGAACCGCCCTTCGAAAACAGGAACGTGAAGTTGGACGAATACCGGATATCGTGCAAACCCCGATGGCCGGACAGACCACTTGTATAGGGCGAACTCCGGGAAACAGCAAAAGGTGCGGGATACGCACCTTTTATAGAAACCATGATTTATAATTGAAGGCTGTGCACCTGGTGTCGACTTACTTTTCCGAGCGTGACCCGTATAGTTGACTCCAGCCAGGCACCCCTGCGGCACACGAAAGTATCCGCTTACCGCTGCTTCCTTCCGGACCTGACGGGGTTCACGGGCTTACGTTGCGCAAGACCCAACTGTCATCGCCACTTGTACGGGGCAGACCTCACAAAAACAAGCCTCGACCAGGGATTCGACCCTGCTGCAGCGGATTGCAGGTACAGGGCACCGCTACCTCCCCGTCTAGCACAGCCAAATTTAAAACAATGCCGGTTTACAGTGTTACTCACTTATTATACTCAATATGGTTAGCCTTATCAACACATTTCATTCAGCGGCACACAAGCATTTTGTGCCAGTCCCGGTCAAAAAAGGGCAAAAAAAGAAAGCACTTTATGAATTTATAAATGATTCCGAATCAATATAAGTGCTTCTTTTCAGATAAGATGAACTAAACTCAGCCAACGTCTATATTAAAAGGAGGAACAAAAATGAAAAAATAGTATTATTGGCTGTGGCAATTATATTGTACCATGATTTTCTAGTTTATAATATTAAGTTTTTGTAACAAATTTGTGAAAATCATATTTATAAAGTCTTTGACCCCGGACCTGGCGAAGACCGTTCCCAGGATGTGGGACAAGGGAAACAACATCAGCAGGAACGTTTCAAAAGCAAGGAGCCTGTTTTCCTGCCGCCTGAACCTTTCCACAGAACCAGACCTTACTATATCCCTCAGCTGTTCAGCCTTTTTTTCGAGGAGATCATATCTTTCATCCAGTTCATAATAGTTCGCCAGCTTATCGTATGCATCCCTGAGCAGGAGTTTTCTGCCTGTCGATGCCGGTCTGTCGAATATGCCGAAACCGGCGGCGCTTTCTTTTTCAAACCTGACTATATGCGCCATCGTCTTTGCGTACATGCGGGTCCCGGCGTTGAAGATGCCCTCGCCCGGCCGGTTAATATACCTGTAAGCTTCATTCAGAAGCGTATTGAGGTCTTCCTCCTCTTTCGACAGGGCTGCGGATTTGGCCAATACAGCAGCGATAGTATGCGAGAGTTCTATGCCCGGGGGGAAAGCAGGGGCGCCGCTCTCCGGCCAAAGCCCGATCGATCCGTCTTCCGTAACAGTAGAATCGTGGCTTTCCCTGTACCTCAAAAGCATCCTGTAGTCAGGCTCACCGGTTATCGGCTGCATGATCTCGAGAAATCTGTCTGTTTCGTCGATCTCCATATCTTCAAAAACGAGGCAGCCAAAGCTGAAAACATGGACCCTTTTCTGGCGTGTGTCATATTTGAATATTTCTGAAAGTTTTTCTCCTTCTATGGTGAGCGACCTTTCCCTTGCTTCCGGTACAGGGAGGCCGAAATATTCCGCTGTTTTATTCAGATCTATAGCCGGATAAGCCTTGATGCTTATGAAATGCTTCGTTTCCATTCACGATACCTCCGGATGGCTGTGGGTTCTGGGGAACAGCCGCAATCAGAATTGAGCTGTTGCAGCTATCGGTCCATGGCTGCAGCCGGGTCGCGTAAAAGCCGTATTTACTGGCATGCCAGCCGTTTTTCGGGCTGCCCGGCCCGGTTGCTTAAAGTATGAGGTCAATGACCATAAGTATGACCTCGAAGACGATCAGCAGCACTATTATCCATTCGACAAAAAGTCCCCTTATCGAATGGCTTATGGAAGAAAAGCCGCTGATTATGTTATTCATGATATCGGCTTTTTTCGTCAGGATAGTGTACCTGTCGTTCAGTTCGAAAATGTCCGACATCTTTTCGTAAAACAGCGATGCATCGCTGTTGCTCCACGTTATGTCAGGCTTGTCGAGTATCATGATATAGCTGATGGTGTTGTACTGGTGCCTTGTCACCTGTGCCGTAGCCCGTGCCAGTTCCCTGTCGCCGATGCGCAGTTGGCCGTGTTCGAGCCGGTCTATCGTGGATTCGAGCTGGTCGAAGATCTTACCGAGTTCATCTTCCGTTTTTTCCATGGCAACCGATTTGGCAATGACTATTGCTGCCAGTTCTATGTAAAACATCTCATAACGGGGCACTACGGCATATTCGTCAGTGATTTCCAGCGAGCTTTCCGGTTCAGTACGTAATTCGTACTCATCGGTATATCTGTTCCAGTTGTCGAGATCCATGTCAGGCACGTATTTTTTAATGAAGCCCAGCAGTTGGGGCATTATGTCTTCCGGTACACTGACCAGCACTATACTTCCGAAAGAGAAGATGAGGACCTTGCTGTCGGCATCGTACCTACGGCCGAGTATATTTCCGAGCAGTTTATGGTCCAGTATGAGCGGTTCTTCCCATGTATATTTTTTGGGAATGCCGCAGTTTACAGCGATTTTATTGAGGTCGATCTCGTTCAGTACAGCAAAAGCCTTGAATTCAAAATGTTTCATAAACACCTCCCATGTTTTGCAGGATACATCATGCCGCCGTTCATCACGGCAGCGCTGCTCGCCGCAAGGTGAATGCCCGCCCGGGCTGCCGCCGGGATGCATACTGTTGAATTATTGACCACTGGATGGTATCCTATATTATAATATCATAAAAAATGGAGTCCATACCAAGTACCAGGTATATATAGTACGACAACGTCGCCGAATATTCCAGGAATGGTGTATAATTAAAGTATGCTGATGTACAAACCGTTCAGGCTGATTATGAACGGCAGGGCATGTTTCGGATAAGATTTCTCAGGAAGGGGAGATGGAATTGAAGATACGCAAAGCCGTGATACCTGCAGCCGGAATGGGTACCAGGTTTCTGCCAGCCACAAAGGCTCAGCCCAAGGAGATGCTTCCCATAGTCGACAAACCTACTATCCAGTATATTATAGAAGAGGCTGTCGCGTCAGGCATCGAGGACATTTTGATCGTATCAGGACGAGGGAAGAGGGCTATCGAGGACCATTTCGACAAATCATATGAACTGGAGGATATGCTGAAACGGAAAGGCGAGGAGGAACTCCTGTCACTTGTCCAGGATATCTCGAATCTTGCCAATGTGAATTATGTCAGGCAGAAGGAACCCAGAGGGCTGGGACATGCCATATACTGCGCCCGGTCGTTCATAGGCAATGAGCCGTTTGCCATTTTGCTGGGAGACGATATAGTGGATTCATCTGTTCCGTGCCTGAAACAGATGATCGACATTTATGAGAAATACAACACGACCGTTCTCGGAGTACAGCAGGTTCCGGAATCGGAAGTGTCGAAATACGGGATCATCAAAGGCACCCTGATAGAAGACCGCGTATATAAAGTGGAAGACATGGTGGAGAAGCCTGATATTGACAGTGCTCCTTCCAATGTGGCCATACTCGGAAGATATATAGTCACGCCGGAGGTATTCACACACCTGGAAAACGCGTCGCCGGGCAAGGGAGGAGAGATACAGCTCACGGATGCGCTCAAGGCGATGCTTGCAGCGAACCCGATCCATGCCTATGACTTTATAGGCAAACGCTATGATGTGGGAAATAAGCTGGGTTTCCTCGAAGCTACCGTTGAATTTGCCCTGAAAAGGGATGAACTCAGGGATGAGTTCGCAGCTTATCTAAGGAACAGGATCAACTGTCTGTGACGGTAAGTACGCGGCGTAAAAATCAACCGCTGCTGATGAATAGAATCTCATACATATAGCAAATAATACCTGTAAAAGAATTACAGGTATTATTTTATGGAAAACAACAGGTACCTTTTAAAACTGTTTGCCGCTCTCGCTATACTGATACTTGCTGTAAATGCTGCAGTGCTGCATTTCGGTTTCGGTATCCGCTTTTCGGACCTGCTTGATTTCGTCGTCCATGTTGTCGGGGACGGTTCTGCGAAAACATTTGACGATCCGGCAGGAAACCGGAGTTCGGAGAGAAACGGCCTTTCCGGGATAGGGGACGGTTCTTCGGAAATGCTGACCCTGGACAGGGACGGAACTGGTGAAGGCGGGAACAGTTCTGCAGGGAGCTGGAACACGCCGGCCGGGGCGGGGGACAGTCCTGCAAAAGGACAGATCACGGAGAGGGACGGTCCTTCAGAAATGTCGGACAGTTATCCGCAGGATGAAACCGCAAGGGAGGGCGGTTCTTCAGAAAATGAGACTGAAGGGGACAGTCCCGCACCTTATGATGTTGTCCTGGAAGCGATGAAAAAACTGAGTTTTGGTGACAAGATCTTTCTTTATGGCATATTAGCGAGGATAGGGAGAAACGAACTGGATGAGATCATGAATATAGCAAGGGACGGCATTACTGGCGATGAGATCGAAAAAATAAAATCGTATGCCGGCGAATTTCTGAAGCCTGCCGATATATCGAGGCTGGAAGACATGCTTTCAAAATACTGGCACATATATGCAGAAGCAGGGAAGTGATGTTGATCGGCTTCCCTGCTCTAATTGTTTCTATTGCTGTATTTCCGGCACTGCCGGCACTAATCGATGGTTTCAGTTTCGTACTCCATCGTGCCGAGTCCCAGTTTTTCCAGTTCTCTGAGCTGAACGAATGGATCTTTCCCATGGAGCCTTTCAAACAGGTGGCCTTTCGTTCCGAGTTCATGGCCTTTCGGGACTCCAGCAGGAATCAGGTTTTCTGTTTTTATTGAATCAAGGCTGGCCTTCTCAATGGCCACGATATCCGTTGATGCCATGACTCCTATATCCGGGACGAGGGATGGTGTGGTCAGCCCCCAGCAATCGCACAGCGCCGTTATGTTGATGAGGAAGTTTATGTAGAAAACATGGCCGGGCTCAAAAGTTTTCAGTACCTCACTTGTGCACAGGGCCATGCCCTTTTGGAAATCTTCATACTGGTTATCCAGCATCCTCATGGCTGATGCCGGACACACCTTTACGCAGTGCTGGCACAGTGTACAGTGGTGGTAGTTTACCTCGTATTTGCCGTCTTCGTTGAACCTGTTGGCATAATGGTTGCAGCTGTTGACGCAAAGCCCGCAGTGGATACACAAATTCTCATCCCATTCGATGCCGCCTTCCAGCCCATGTATCTGGTGGCGCGTCCTGTCCGTGACACAGCCCATTGCGATGTTCTTGCATGCTCCGCCGTATCCGCAGACCCCGTGGCCTTTTACATGCGACAGATCGATCATGACGTCTGCGTCATGTATGTTGCCTGCAATATCGATATTTTTCAGGCTTTTGAAATCAACATGCTTTTCATAGAAATATCTGCCCGTGACTCCTGCAGCCGCGACTATCGGAGCCCCGAGATAGTCTTCGTTATATCCGCGCGCCCTGGCTTCGGATACGATCTGATCAGTTATGTAAACTTTAGCTCCGTAGCTCTTCAGCTTGTCCACGAGTATTTTCACAAAGATCGGCGGTATCGTGGAGTAGCCGATATATCTTCCCAGGTGCATTTTGATCGCGGTCCACTTATCCCTGACCACATCCTGCATTCCCATACGGTCGATGAGGCGTCCGAATTTGGCAGGCAGTGTCACATCAGCATCGTATTTGTCATATTCGACAGATGAAAACAGTATTTCAGCAGGCATTTTATAAAGTCCTCCTTTTTAATTGAATGGGGTTGTTGCTTTAAATAATGAAAAACGCAAACAGACAATACTAAGCATCAGAACAAAGGGGAAATGACCCCCCCGATGATCTGATGCTTTAAAGTATTACCCATTTTGCGCCTTCTTTATTGCGGTATCTGAAATTTTTCTGCCTGTACTGCAGGCTTTTATGCTGTGAGCCATTATGCAGCAAGTCCTTTTCTTTTGCACTGCACATGGGTATCATGTCTGCGTCTTGCCGGACTGTGCCGGGTTTCCGGTGACAGTATCAGCAGGACATTATCAGGATGATTCGATCGGTTTGTATACATACGTCACTTCAGAGCCTTTGACCGTTACCAGTACATACTGGGCTTTGCTGGTGTCTTTCGACTTTACGCCTGATACTTCATAGCCGGCTGTTTCGAAATACCTCACTCCGTCTTCCAGCGTGCATTTGTTTTCGCTGCCTTTATAGAATACGCATACATTCTTCAGTGTATCGAAACGGTAATCCTTCAGTGTCTTCTTGAACAGGGCAAGTTCAAGTTTATCTGTAAAGTTTTCCGGAGAACTCTCCATAAATATGAATACATTCTTGCCCTTGAAGGATTCCAGATCATTGAGGAATTTGCTCCATTGATCCGGATCGCTCAGCCTCAGGCTGTTTTTCCTCGTATCGAGCTTGATGAACCTGCTGTTTTTAAAATCCGTGACCGAGTACGCATAATCTGTTGCCTTGGTACTCTTCAGGTCAACGCTGTGTGTCGCGACTACAGGCTTCTTTTTAACATTTGCCGTGATCGACTCATGAGAGCCGCTTCCGACGACCGCTCCGACCTCCAGGTATTTGGTCACCTTGTCCGCGAATACTTTTGTGAGCCTTTTTTCAACATCATTCTCCGGAGCTCTCGACTGTCCCATTACACCGAACCTGAAAGAATCGTCGGTTGCTTTATTGAAGCTCACAGCCTTGTTCGCTTCGTCGACAAACGGCGTATCCTTGGGTACTTCTATGCCGTCCAGCGACGGGTAACCGTTGGTTACAAAGGTAAGGTCGTCAAAATACAGGGTGCCTGCGTCCATGTCCGGATTGACCTGCACTATATAGATCCTATTAAGCCTTGCCGGCTTTTTGATGCTTTCCACGGATGCCTCGACATAATTCCAGCCGACCCAGTTCATGATTTTGGCGAAATCCACCACCTGTTTCTTGCCGTCCGCATCAACCAGTTCAGCGCGCAGCCATCCGGAGTTCTCGTGGTCGTTGTAGACATTGAGCCCGATCTTATGCGTATCGGCATCGAGGACATAACCTTTTTCAGGCAGGACCCAATATGCTGCACGGGTCACATCGGTATTTGTCGAAAAGTTGTACACCAGCTTGCCGGAGGATTTTCCGGAAACTTTCTGTTCATCTGTGACCGTATAGTATCCTTCTATGGTTTCAGGGTACGACTGGAAAAATCCTTTTACTTCTTCAAACCGCTCCACTACCTCCCTGGTTTCTGCCGATACTGAAACCGGGCAGTAGGCGTAGGCATCGCCGAAAGAGACCTCGATATATCCCGCGCCCTTTTTCTCCGCTTTGAATACACCGTTGCTGAATGACCCGAAATCACTGCTGACTTTCCAGTTAAGATCTTCCGGATTTATGGTCGCTTTATAACCCCTGGGGTTCGTTCCGATCACCTTGAAAGTCTTAGACTTTCCTACCGGCAGTTTGAGGCTCTTTGTGTCCAGGGTGAGCGTTACAGGCTTCGAAAGCACGCTGATCCTTATTGACGTGCTGATATCGCCGATACGTGCCTTTACTGTCCCTTCCCCGTATGTACTTGGCCTGAATACGTTGCCCTCGAATGTCCCCTTTACTCCCGAAACGCTCCATTCGACCTGGGACATATCCACTTCGACCGGGTTGAGATACTTATCATAGCCCTTTACCCTGAATGCCCGGGTGGCATTTGTAAACATGTACCTGTCGTCGGTTTCGATGATCAGGCCTGCAAGCTCCGCAGCAGGCGCTGACGTGAACACCCCTATTCCGTTGATGACTGTCCTGACGACACCGTCGGAAGGTTTGTTCATGACTTTGACGCCTGTTTCTCCCAGGGGTCTTGCCACCATGGTGGTAGAGCCGCCTCCGTCCATATTTATCGCGTTATATGCGCCAATGCTCTGCATAAATTGGGCCATTTCCTTCAATGTCAGTCCGAGGCTCGCTGTCTGTCTTCCGTCCACCGTGACGAAATACAGTGTTTTACCGTCTTTGGATATGCCAAGTGCTGTTTTTGGGCTTTTTACCTTAATATCCGACGCTTCGAAAGAGAATTTCTCCGGGATGACCCCGTTATCGACCAGGATGGCACTGCCGGAAATGGACATTTTAAGCTGTTGCCAGTCCGGGGTCGTAGTTATATCCATGCGGACAATGTCTCCAACGCTGAAAACACTTTTAAGCTTTTTTGCTCCCTCGCTGCGGGTAACGACGATAAAACCATTTTCAGGTATCGGCAGGGCCTGTTCGCCTGACAGCATCTTCGTTACGACTCCGTTGTCCACGACCATCTGGAACATGTCCGGCATGTCGGCGGTCGCCCCAAAAGCTTTTTCGCCCCACTTCCTGTCAAAAACGTATATATCGGTGAAATCATTCCAGCTTTTCTTGTTGTAATGCTGGAATGCCAGAGATGCGCCGCTTTTTTCCGAGACCAGTTTCAGGTCCGCTTTCCAGAAATCCAGCATTGCCTTGTTGTCAGTTGTGATGGAGAATGAAGCCATCGAGTTACCGTATTTGTTGATATTATCGGAAACACTCTGCAGTTCCGAAGATTTGACTATACCGCCTACCGGGAAGCCATAGCCGGTACCGGCAGGAGTAAAGAAGCTCCCGTTGACGGCAGCTACCGCGCCTGACTGTTCAGCCAGCTTCAGCGTCGAGGTGCGCAGTGCAAAAGACTCGGGATTCGAGAGTGTGTCAACGCTTATGTACTTTTGGTTCAGATTGATCTTGAGTACATACAGGTTATACCACCCGCTTTTTGTAAACCTTACGATGTTGTCGAGAGTGACTCCCTGCGTGATCGTCTGGGTGGTTATCTCTTCATGGATAACATTGACAGCGGTTGGATCAGCAGCATATGTATCCGCCGCTGTGAAGGGTATGAGAACAAGAACAGCGGTAATGACAGCAGCCAGTCGCCTGATTCTTCCTTTGTTTCTGAACATTTTGACCTCCGTTATTCGTGCCACCCGTCCAGGCCTGAACGTTTTATGGCACCGAAAATATTATTCTTGATTTCTCTGTTATCAAACGAAAGATTCGTCAGAAGATCCTTTATGTATTGGCGTTTTGTTTGGCCGTTGGCCGGGCAGGGGTTTTGGACGACCTGTATGCCATTTTCCTTTATGAAAGCCTTTATTTGCTTCTCTTCCACGTACAGAAGCGGCCTGATCACATGTATCCCTTTCCTGTCAAGATATGTGACCGGCGAAAATGTATGTATACGGCCTTCGTAAAAAGTGCTCAGAAGCAGTGTCTCTATTGCGTCGTCCCGGTTATGCGCAAGGGCCACCTTGTTGCAGCCAAGACGAAGTGCGGCGTTGTTCAGCGCGCCTCTCCGCAGGTTCGCGCACAGCGAGCATGGATTGCTTTCCTGCCGTGCTTCGAATACTATTTTCCCGATATATGTATCTTCGACGGTGTATTCTACTCCAATGTCCTCGCAAAGCTGCCGTACGGGCGAATAGTCCGGCTCACCGATCCCCATGGACAGTGTGACCGCTTTAATTTCGAACCTGGCAGGATAGAAGTCCATAAGCTTCCTGAGTGCAATAAGCAGGGTCAGCGAATCCTTTCCGCCCGAGACGCCGACAGCTATCCTGTCGCCTTCATGGATCATGTCGTAATCCTGGATAGCACGCCTCGTCTGCCCAAGTATCCGTTTCAGCCCGCGTTTCTCAAAGCTTCTTTTTCCCGCTGCCATAAAAAGATCTTCATTCATCCCCATGATTAAATTATAAGGCAGAGGAGCACAGGGGGCAAGTTATGTTACTGTTACAAATATCTTTCAAAACGGTTAAAACATGCAGGGATTGCTAATGATTATCGACGGCCCGGATGGTGTGCTGCTGGATGCGAAGCACCGGCGGGTGTATGGGACATCGCGATGCACGGAATATAATGTCGGGTTGCTGGCAGCACAAGTGTTGGTTTGTCAAACATGTGTTACACCTTGCTGAAAAAATTCTGTAACGCCTGCTTGGGTGAAATCCATCCAAGAGGACGCATCGGGAAGTTATTGTATTTCCAATTGTGTATGTAAAGCTGCTTCTTGAAATCATCAAATGAATGAAACTTATGTACTGCATAAAATCGCTCATTATCCTTGCGATGACTGCGTTCTACTTTACCGTTGTGTCGCGGTGTGAACGGACGGATCAGTCTGTGCTGGATCCCCAGTTTCTTAAGTTCTGCCTCAAATAATGTTGGGGTGTTCTTACGGGAAAAACGGTTCGTGAATTCCGGGCCGTTATCTGTCTGGACG
>Ga0209720_1002403_pt1 | contig 13954 bp, 14 predicted proteins | sample AD_JPNMR3_MetaG_FD_184426 | JGI IMG/M metagenome (GOLD analysis project Ga0209720, IMG submission 184426) | Active sludge microbial communities of municipal wastewater-treating anaerobic digesters from Japan - AD_JPNMR3_MetaG (SPAdes) (version 2) | ecosystem: Engineered > Bioreactor > Anaerobic...
TTGTATCATGCAACAAACGAAGGAGAATGCTCACGATACGAATATGGAAAGTACATACTCGAGAAGATAGGATACACAGGCCAAATAGTCCAAGCATACCAAAAGGATTTCAATTTGCCAGCCAAAAGACCAAAATACTCAAAGCTCGATAACTATGGACTGAAAGAGACGATAGGCATAGACATGCCAACATGGCAAAATGCGGTGGATAGATTCTTGGAAGAGATGGGGATAATTGGCTAAAGGGGGATGGAGATGACACTCTTAGTCACAGGTTGTGCAGGATTCATAGGGAGCAATTTTGTCTATTACTATCTTGAAAAGCACAAAGATAGAAAGATAATTGGATTAGATAAACTCACGTATGCAGGTAATCTTGAAAACCTTTCTAATCTCACGCAAGAGCAGAGAGAAAGGTTCAAATTCATCAAAGGGGATATATGCAATAGTGAGCTTGTCGAATACATATTCCAAGAGTACGATATAGACGGAGTGATAAACTTTGCAGCGGAGAGTCATGTGGATAGGTCCATATATGATCCACAGATATTCCTAAGAACGAACGTGATAGGCACACAGACATTACTCGATGTGGCAAAGAAACATTGGTATGTGGATGGTAAATGGAAGGAAGGCAAGAAATTCTTGCAAGTATCAACAGATGAAGTGTACGGCTCACTTGGGGAAGAGGGATACTTCACAGAAAGCACACCACTTGATCCACACAGTCCATACTCAGCGAGCAAGGCTAGTGCAGATATGATAGTGAAGGCATACCACGACACATACAACATGCCGATAAACATAACCAGATGCTCGAACAACTATGGACCGTATCAATTTCCAGAGAAATTGATACCATTGATGATATGGAATGCACTCAATCACAAAGAATTACCCGTGTACGGAGATGGGAAACAGATAAGAGATTGGCTGTACGTAACCGACCACTGCAAAGCGATAGACATGGTATATGATGATGGAAGGATTGGGGAAGTATACAACATAGGCGGGCACAACGAGAAAGAGAACATATACATAGTGGGAAAGATAATAGAAGTGCTCAGAGAAAAGACGAAAGATGAAGGAATAAACGAACGGTTGATAAAGCACGTGAAAGATAGGCTTGGGCACGACAGAAGGTATGGAATAGATCCAAGCAAGATAAGGCAAGAACTGGGATGGGAACCGGAGACGAAATTTGATGAGGGGATAGAGAAGACGATAGAATGGTACTTGACAAATCAAGAATGGGTGAGAAGAGTGATATCTGGGGAATATTTGGAATTCTATGAGAAAAATTATGAATAAAGAGTTATCTAAGCAGTGTTGATTATCGTTGGTCGAAAATATTTGGGAGTTGATAAGATGAATATCGTTCATTATTTCCTGGGTTTTCCACCATTCCATGATGGTGGCCTTATGATATATGCAAGAGACCTTGCCAAGGAGCAGGCAAAAATGGGACATAATGTCATGATGTTGATGCCTGGCGAGGTTGTAGATAGTGACCGTAAAAGTAAGATCAAATTCTTTGCTTATCAAGAAGGTCTTCAAGTGTATAAAATAGTTAATCCTCAACCTGTCTCCTTGAGTGGCATCTACGATCCAGACGAGTTTATAAAGCCGAGAAGCAACAACGATTATCAACACTTTTTACTTAAATACGCCGTTGATGTCCTCCACGTTCACTCATTGATCGGATTTCCGAGAGAACTGCTTGACGAAGCCAAGACACTCAGAATTAAGACTGTTTTCACAACACATGACTACTATGGTTTATGTCCTAGAGTACATTTTTATAAATACAACTACTCTCAATGTGACAACTACGAGAATGGCAAAGAATGTGTTATCTGTAATCAAAGTGTGACCAAAGCCATTTTGTATCGAAGGAATAGAATAATACGTCTTGCTAAGTCTTATAAATTCCTTAGCAATATCTATCATAAAGTGAAAAAGATTATACCAAGTAAAAAAGCTTTTGATCCCGAAGATGGAATATCAAATAGCTGGCAACACGATCAATTATCCTTAGTAGATGAGAAATTAGCACAAGCATTTGTCAGATTCAGAAAATACTATCAGGATATTCTAGAAAATTTCGATGTTATACTATTCAACAGCAATGTTACTCAGAGAGAATACTCAAAATACATAAATTTAAGTGAAACAAAATCGTATGTTCTCCACGTTACACATTCAAATATTAGTGATCATAGATGTGAAAATACCTATTCCTACGAAAAAGACGGAAAAGTCACTATAATTTATATGGGTTCATTAACTCGCGGCAAAGGATTTTTTGACTTAGCATCTGTTTTGAACGAACTAAAAAATGAATTTACGAACTGGGAACTGCATGTGTATGGGAATCAATCTGTGATTGATACAAGCGGATTTGATAAAAGTTTTTTCAAATTCCATGGGTCCTACAATCATGAAGATCTGAAACAGATATTTTCTAATTCAAGCGTCGTTGTTATACCAAGTAAACTAAAGGAAACATTCGGCTTCATAGGCTTCGAAGCTTACTCATATGGAATACCTGTGATGGCTTCTGAAAATGTAGGTTTCAGCGATTTCATAGAAAATGGTGTGAATGGCATCGTTTATAAAGAAAGTGCTGACAACAGATACCTAAAAAAAGAAATCGAGGATTTGATAAACGATCCAAGTATATTGGCAAAGTTCAACTGTAATATAATTAAAGGGAAATTCGACTTTGACATGAGAAATCATTGCGAAAGGGTTTTGAAATGTTACTCTGATGGTAGTCTTGAATCCTGAACAATAACTGCCAGAATTCCAACAAAAATCCAATCAATCGTCATTGGAAAGTAATGGTAATATATTTTTATAACATTACAGATGTGAGAGACAGAGCAATAGTAGGTACATATTTGGGACATAAGAGTAAATCGAAGAACTTCATCGAATGTATGGAAAAAGCTCTAGAATACAGGGAACTAGATACAAAGAAACTAACGATAAGGAGAGACAATGGTCCATAATTCAAATTAAAAGCGACAGAAGCATACATTTCTCCTTTTACCAAGAGATAATGTTACATGGAAGGTTGGGATACGTAACGCCGAGCAAATATGATGAAGAACTAAGTCAAAGAGGAAGTAGGAAAGAAGTAATTGAAAGAGTGAGTTTGTTGAAAAATGAGAACCGCTTATTTGTCCCACAAAAACATTGGATCGGACCGATCATGTAAAATATGTTTTCTTGAAAACAGCAATGGTGGTTATATATGATGTACAAAGAATTTGTTCAAAAGAGAGATCGAAATTTACAGAGGGGTCAAGAATGCTGTTTGAATTTGAAGAAAGGGGATTTTATTGAAACACTCAAGCATAGTTGGTGACTATCTTCTCAAACGTATTTTGATAAATAATTGACAGATGGGGTTTCTATTCCGTTCGTATAGAAGTTTCAATTAGATAGATTTACGTTTTATTATTCTCAAAATCGTCCTTGCAATGAATCTCTTCATGTCTGCATTTTCAACCATCTAGTACTATTATAGGGATTTCTTAGATGCTCTTGAATTCTCAAAGCAATTGGCATTGAACAGGGACTAAGGTACGGAGTTCCAGAGGTCTGATCGAAAAGTTGATTTAGAAAATACTTTGGAGGTACTAAAATGAAAGTTGTCAGGTTTATGGGCGGGCTTGGTAATCAGTTTTTCCAGTATGTGTTTTTAAGAAGGCTAGAACTTTTGTATGGTGTTGAAGTAAAAGCAGATTTTTTTTACTATAAAACAAACAGTGATGCTGTCAGGCAGCCTAGGATTTTGAATTTTAATGTGCGTCTTAATATGATATCTGATGAGGAACTTGCAATTATTCTTCATTCAGACTTAAGAAAAGAAGGAAAGTATGTAAGATATAAGCTGATTCGTTTGTTGGAGAAATTGACAAAAAGAGGTTATTATTTTCATAAAGGAAATGAATATATTAACCCAAAAAGAATACTTAGTTATACTTATTATAGCGGTTATTGGCAATCACATAATTATTTAGTTGGGATAGAGGATCAAATAAAGAACGAACTCAAATTGAAGAAACCACTAAGCTTTAAAGCTCAAGATTGGGTAAATAATGTAAAGAAAGAAAACACCGTGTTTGTTGGTATTAGATTAGGTGATTATCTTAGTGAAGAGAATGCGAAGATATTTGGATTCTTGGATAGTAGTTATTACCTTAAAGGTATAGAAATTGTCAAGGCCAATGTATCTAATCCAACATTCATAGTTTTCTCAGATGATCCGAAAATGGCTAAAGAAAAATTTAACACACTCAGCAATGTGAAGAATCTGGTCTTCTTTGACGATGAAGTATCTGTCGAGGAAGAATTGATAATCAGAGCCAATTGTAGACATGCGATCATATCAAATAGTACATACAACTGGTGGGGAGCTTGGCTTATACCTGGAAATGATAAAATGGTTATAGCTCCAAAACAATGGTTTGCAGATGGGAGAAAAATTGATATCGTTCCACCAGACTGGATAACCATATGAGAAAGGGATAAGACATATGAAAACAGCACTAATCACCGGCATCACCGGACAAGATGGAAGTTTCTTAGCAGAGCTTCTTTTAGAAAAAGGATATGAAGTTCATGGTTTAATAAGGCGAGCATCTACGTTCAACACGAGAAGAATCGACCATCTCTACAAAGACCCGCATGAAAAGGATGTAAGATTCTTTCTCCATTACGGCGATATGACCGATTCTACGTCATTAATAAGCCTTATTCAAAAGATACAACCGGATGAGATATACAACTTGGCAGCACAGAGTCATGTAAAAGTATCTTTTGAGATACCTGAGTATACAGCAAATTCGGATGGTCTTGGAACACTTAGGATACTCGAAGCAATTAGATTGCTTGGCCTAACTGACAAAGTGCGTTTCTATCAAGCTTCGACGAGTGAGCTATTTGGAAAGGTGCAAGAGATACCTCAAAGAGAGACAACACCATTCTATCCAAGGAGTCCATATGCAGTAGCGAAATTGTATGCCTATTGGATAACGGTTAACTACAGAGAAGCATACGGTATGTATGCCTGCAATGGTATTCTGTTCAATCACGAATCAGAAAGAAGAGGGGAGACGTTCGTTACAAGGAAGATAACAAGGGCAGCCACGAGGATATTACTAGGTACTCAGGATAAACTGTACCTTGGTAACCTAAACTCCAAAAGGGATTGGGGATATGCAAGAGACTATGTAAGAGGCATGTGGATGATACTCCAGCAACCCAAACCAGACGATTACGTTTTAGCAACGGGGGAAACCCATTCGGTGAGAGAGTTCTGCGAGCGAACGTTTGAAAATGTTGGAATACAAATTGAATGGGTTGGGGAAGGTATAGATGAAAAGGGAATGATAAAGAGCATAGATAAAGGCAAGATTTCGTTGTTTGTTGAAAATCTAAAGGCAGAACATCCAGACTTGAACAATTTTGAGTTGAGTTTGGATCACTTAAAACCGGGTGATGTTGTAATCGAAGTTGACCCAGCATATTTCAGGCCAACGGAAGTGGACTTGCTCTTAGGTGATCCAACAAAAGCAAGGCAAAAACTCGGATGGGTTCCAGAAGTAAAGTTTGAAGAACTGGTTGAAAAGATGGTAAAATACGACTTGGCACTTGCGATAAAAGAAAGGCACAGGAATGAAATGATAAAGGAAGGTTGAGATAGAAATGATGGAGAAAGATGCTAAAATATATGTTGCAGGACATAGAGGATTAGTAGGTTCTGCAATAGTGAGAAAACTCAAAGAAGAAGGATACACTAACATAGTCACAAGGACACACTCTGAACTTGATTTGACAGACCAAAGAGCAACAAGAGAATTCTTTGAGAAAGAAAGGCCAGAATACGTATTCTTGGCAGCAGCGAAGGTAGGAGGAATACTTGCCAACGATACATACAAAGCGGACTTCATATACCAAAATATGATGATAGCAGCGAATGTGATAGAAGCGTCATACAGATATGGAGTGAAGAAACTATTGAATTTAGGTTCATCATGCATATATCCAAAATACGCGCCACAACCGATGAAAGAAGAATACCTACTCACAGGCGAGTTAGAGCCAACGAACGAGCCATACGCAATAGCGAAGATTGCTGCGATAAAACTATGCAGATACTTCAACGAGCAATATGGTACTAACTTCATCAGTGTGATGCCAACGAACCTTTACGGACCAAACGATAATTTCAATTTAGAAACATCGCACGTACTGCCAGCATTACTGAGAAAATTCCACTTGGGAAAACTGTTGATGGAAGGCAAGTACGAAGAAATAGCTAAAGACATACAAAGATATCCAATAGGATTTGGACTGGACAAAGAGGTAGATACGAACGATCCAAAGAGCATAGAGAAAGCGCTAGAGGCAGTTGGGATATCGAAAGAGGCGATAACGATATGGGGAACGGGAGAAGTATACAGAGAATTCTTGCATGTTGACGATTTAGCGGATGCGTGCGTATACTTAATGAACGGATACGATTACAAAGACATAGGGGAATTTGTGAACATAGGGACAGGAGAAGATGTGAAGATAAAAGACTTAGTGAAGATGATCAAAGAGATAGTGGGATATGAAGGGCAGATCAAGTGGGATACAAGCAAGCCTGATGGAACACCGAGGAAGTTGTTGGATGTATCAAGATTACATGCGCTGGGATGGAAACATAAAATTAAGTTAGAAGATGGAATTAAAAAACTGATTATTGAAATCTAAATCGCGATACGCCTAAAATTCAGAATATTCTAATAGAATGAAGTGTTCATAGCAGTGGCAATCAAAACACAATCATGTAAAGTATGTTTTCTTGGAAACAGCAATAATGATTATATATGAGGTACGAAGAATTTGCCCAAAAGATAGTGCAACATTTACAAAAGCATCAAAACTGCTTTCTAAATTTGGAGGGAGAATTGTGAAGCCAGCAATTTCTGTTATTATACCCGCATACAACGTTGAAAAATACATCCCCAAAACACTCGAGTCACTGAAAAAACAGACATTTAAATCTATAGAGGTTATAGTTGTAAACGATGGTTCCACAGACAATACTCGGAACGTAATAATAAATGAGCTGACTGGGGCAGGTTTTGATTGGAAGTTGATAGACCAGAAAAACAAGGGAGTCAGTGTCGCAAGAAATACAGGAATCGAGGCAGCTAATGGAGAGTACATGCACTTTTTAGATGGTGATGATTACGTGGATAATACATTTGCGGAAAAGATGTATCAGAAAGCTAAATCTAACAACTGTGACATAGTGTTTTGTAGGTTCGACCAAACTTTGCCTGACGAGAAATTATTGCATTCGTTCGATAAATTTTTTAGATCACATATCTTGAAAAGGCTTACCATAGAACCGTACAAAGGTAACTTCGTGCTGAAAAAATTTTTAAAGTCAAAGCTTTACATATGGACGGGAAGCGCTATATACAGAAGAGAATTTTTGCTCTATAACAAGTTAAGGTACACTCCAGGTTGTACATATGGTGAGGATGTAGAATTCATCGTCAAAGCAATTCTTATGTCTGAGAGGATCATGTACATACCAGAACTATTGGCATTTTACGCCCTACGTGAGTTTTCTGCGACGCAAGATGTGGGAACTTACACCAATAAGAAAAAATTTGAAAATCTCCATGGCGTGTACAAACGTGTATATGGCTTTATTGATTCATCAACGAACGATAAGAGTCTTCTAAAACTGTGGCAAGGCAGGATCGGATTAGACCTCCTAACATATTTAAAAACTGCTGTGGTATTGGGTGAGCATATTGATTTGAATGACGAGCTTTCAGCTTGTTTGCGCATAGCTGGAAAAGCTAGATCGAAAGCGCCGAATGATATAATACTTAAAGGAATGTTGAACGTACTTCCACAAGAATTTGTTATGAAAGTACTTTATTGGTATGGCTCACTGAGGAGGAAAAGCAATGGATAGATTTTCGCTTATCGGAAAATACTTTTCTTTTTCCCTTGGAATATGGATCAATGCGTTGATATCGTTCTTTACGACTCCGATCATCACATTGTTGATAAATCCATCAGAGTTCGGCAAGGCAACGATGTTTTCAACGGTTTATTCTATTTTCGTCTTGTTGGTCAGCTCAGGCATTCCAAGTTCTTTCATGAGATTTTTTCACCAGGTAGATGAAAGAGATAAGCCGACTTTTTTGTGGAGTTGCCTTTCTTTTCCACTTTTGTTCACTTCAATAGCCACGATTGTAATCATTCTTTTCAGAAATCAGATAAATTCATTCTTGGTCGGAAATGAAAAATCCGCTGCTTCGCTTATTTTGATAGGAACCATAATAGCAGGTGTATTTCAAACGTTCAATCAGACGATAATTCGTATGAGAGGAAGAGGGTTTCTATATTCGTTCATCCAGATATTCAATTCTTTAGTTAACGCTGCTTTCATTGTTCTCTATGCTTTACTGATCAATAAAGATTTCTATGCGATACTGTATGCTCAATTATTTTCGAACATCGCAACTCTAACTTTGGGGATTATACTTGATCACAGTTATTGGTTTCCGATAAAAATAAATAGAAATCAAGCAATTGAAGCGCTGAAGTATGGCTATCCGTTTATCTTCACGGGTATATTTTGGTGGATACTCACTTGGGTCGACAGATTCGTGCTTCGTCTGTATACAAATTTTAATGAGATAGGTTTGTATTCCGCTGCTTTCAAGATCGTCTCCGCAATGAACCTCTTCACGTCTGGATTTTCGACGCTCTGGTATCCTTTTGCGTATGAACAGTATGAAAAGAATCCAGATAATGGTGCACTATTTTCTAAAGTATTGGATTACGTCGCATTTTTAACTTTTTCACTTGGTTTGCTCGTACTGGCGTTCAAAGATGTAATCTTCCTTCTTTTGGCAAAAACGTACAGATCATCAGCAAACATATCACCATTTCTGTTATTATCACCGATAATGTTGATGATGAGTATTGTGGTTGCAAGGGGAATAGACTTTTCGAAGAAAACATATTGGTTTATAGTAAGCAACGGATTTGCAGCAATATTCAACTTGATTGGTAATTTCTTGCTAATTCCAATTTTTGGAGCGAGAGGAGCGGCTTTATCAACTGGTCTGTCTTTCATAATTGTATTTGCAATAGAAAGTACGGTTTCAAGAAGACTTTATCCGGTGCAATATAATTTGACCAAGATATACGTGATAACTACACTTTTTTGTATAAGTGCTGCATTTAATACTTTTTCAACTACTTATATATTTCCAAGTCTTTCTTCATTTGCCGTGCTTATAGTAGTGCTGTATTTATACAAGGATGAGTTTGCAGATCTTTTGCGAGAAGTAACCACACTTTTCTCAAGCGTTGTAAAAAAGAGGTAAGATGTATATACCAAGTCTTCGAACACAGCTAAATGGGCAATTTTTACGAACTGCCCTTTGATAGTATACCAAATATACGTCTTAGTTGAAATAGTCATACAATATTTGGTATCCTATAAGGTTCAAAGGATACTCGATGGAAACGACAGGAGAAACTATCAGAGACGAAGAGACTGAGAAGATTTTAGTTTCAATATATGAGAATGAGAATTGTAATGACCCAGAATACTACATCAAGGCGCTTGGAGACAAGAAACTATCGAAAGTGCTGAAGAAAAGATACGGAATAATAGTGAATCACAAGAAGATATACAGGATGAGGAAAGAGCTTGGACTGTTGCGGAAGTACAAAAAACATGCAAAACATGCGAGGAAAAGGCCAAAGAACCACGAAGTAAGCGAGCAAAACAAATACTGAGCAGACATCAAATTCATACCGACAGAAAAAGACGGATACATACCGATGATAGATGTAATAGACGTGAGAGACAGAGCAATAGTTTGGACACATTTGGGACAGAAGAGCAAATTGAAGAACTTCATAGAATGCATAGACAGAGCGATAAAATACATACAGGGAAGCAAATACAAAGGAACTAACGGTAAGGACAGACAATGGTCCACAATTCAAATCAAAAGCGACAGAAGCATACATTGAAGAAATGGGAATAGAGCATGAATTTGGGTACAAGAACAATCCGAACTCACAGGCATACATAGAGTCGCATCATTCAGTGATAGAGATGGAATTTGGGGTAAGCCTCCTTATGGATGATGCCTATTTTTGGGATTCAACAATATTATTACATAGTTTCATAAATTTTGGTTAACAGTATCGTGGAAATGAAAGGAGCGCTTTAGGTTTGAAAACCATCCTTTATGTTGATCTAATCACTAATTCTGGTCATAGAAAATTTAACCAGCTTAATGTAGAGGCTTTAAGAAAGGAATTTGAAATTTTCACAATTGCTCATGAGAAAGCTATGAACGAAACCCCGGATTTGAAAATACCGGACTATTTGTTTGAGTTTCGCAATCGTTTTGATTATAGGGTAAGACAAATCAGAAAAATAGACTGGGTCATGGAGAAAGCAATGTCGTTTGGTGAATTCGATCTGGTTCTTTTTTCGTCATATGAAACGATATCTTTTTCTATCAAGTCACATCAAGTAGCGAAACTATTTAAAAATGTTGCGATTTTTGATCATAATAACATTGATGAAATGACAGAATCAATAGTCAAAAGACTCTTTTTCAAGGCAATAGATGTTAATATAACGCACTTGGTTTTCGAAGAGTACTTCAGAACGTATTTGATCGATAACATAAAAATAAAAAATAATGTTGTTGTACTCCCGCATCTTGTTGATGACATAAAACAAGCCTTAGACATCGTAAAGGACGTTATCACTATTTTTGTTCCATCGAATAAATATGACGCTGGATACATAAAAAAGATCATTTCTAGTTCGCCTCGAAATTTCTTTTTTATTATAAAGGCGGATACAGATTTTGGTAAGGATAATGTGAGAATCGTTAAGTTCTTTGAAAATGATGAATACGAAAACACTTTTGCGAATTGCAATTTTGTTCTTCTTCCTCTAGCTACTGAATACAACTATCGAATTAGTAACACTATCTTTGAGTGTTTTTCGTATTCTAAACCATGTTTCACTTTTAAAGATAAGCTGAGTGAGTTTTTGAATCGTTCATACCCAAATGTTGTACACATAATCGATAGGAGTACGACCTTAAACGAAATAATAGAGAAATATGAGAGGATTGATAAAGATGCTTTCTTTACAGAGCGGAGAAAGTTTTTGGACTCACATTCCGAAAATGCCTTTTTAAATGGAATTAAAAGTCTACTCAGGTAGAACAATCGTACATTACAATTGAAGGAGAAAGTATCATGAGCGTTGCTTTTGTTATACTGAATTGGAACAGAGCTCAAATGACAATCCAAGCTGTGAAAAATGTTGAATCGAATGAAGTAGGTGACTTTGCAATTGTGGTAGTTGACAATGGTTCTGAGATAGATGAGAGAAGGAAACTTATAGAATTTGCGCGAGAAAACGATTGGCAGATCATGAGCGAAGGTGATCAGTGCTACAAGGTTTGCAAGAGAATACTGTTGTTGGCTAAAGACAATTATGGTTATGCAAAAGGTAACAACATAGGACTGAAATTGGCAAAATCGATGGGATTTAGTTGGGCGATTGTCATGAATAACGATGTTATATTAGAAAAACCAATTCTGAGTACTCTCCTGGAGTTGGCAAATTCGGATCCACAAATAGCAATAATTGGCCCAAAAATAGTTGGAACCGATGGGAAAAAGCAAGGACCTTTCAAAAAACCTGGCTTGTATGACCGAGTATTTTATCCACTCTTTTATCCCATATTATATCCACTTAGGAAAATTGCTGTACATTTAAAAGCGAAGAGAAGTACTTCGAAAACCTGCGGAAAGGTACTTTATCCCTACAGAGTAATGGGATGTTTTTTCTTACTGAACCTCAATGCGATGGAAAAAGTAGGTTGGTTCGACGAGAATACTTTCTTGTATGGTGAAGAACTGATATTATCCGAGAAGTTTTTGAGTTCCGGTTATAAGATTGCATATATAGAAGAAGTTTACGTTAAACATATGCACGAGGCGACTACTTCCCAACTTGGTGAAAAGAGAGTTTTCATGCAGTTACAGTCTGAGTTGTATTATTTTCAAAAATACAGAGGATATGGAAAAGTGAGGCTTATACTTGTAAAATTTGGATTTTTTTATAGTTATTACGTTTTAGTTCCAGTTCTGGAATTTTTCAAGAAATTGCTAAAACCAAGGGCCAATCACTGATGAGAATTTTGACACTTATTCTGTAAGCTTTTTTACTTTCGTTGAAAGCTTGAAATCTATTGAATGCTTAAGAGTTTCAGCAAGCTTCCTGTTATTCTCTTCAACACTCAAATGCTTCACATAATCTATAACATTTTGAACGTAAGATTTGTAGTTTTTGGCAATTTTCAATAATCCATCAACAAAGTTGTCATCTGCCTCACCAATTCCATATTTTTGACACATCTCTACGAGTGGAGGATTCTCGGTAGTTATAACTGGCTTTCCGCAGAAGAGAAATTCATATATCTTACCAGAAGCACAAAATTTGTTGTTCAAGTCTCTGTTATGATAATTGACAACACCTATGTCACAAGCTTTTATAAAGTATGCTAGTTCTTCTGGAAGAAGTTTCTCATCTATAAAGCACACATTCATTATATTTTCCTTTTCAACAATACTTTTCAAGATTTGTTCATCTTTTTCTGGTCCACCCCCAACAACAAACAGAAAGAAATTGTCCAGTTGCTTCATAGCTCTGACAAGTTTGTCGGTTCCTCTTTCAACATCATACCCGCCAGTGGATAGTATTTTAGTTTTTCCATTAGCTTTGTTAATTATCTCAAAGTACTTCTTTTGTACAATTTCAATTATATTTTCACAGTCGATTTTTCTTATATTTTCGAAGACCAGAGGTTTTTCTTTTAGCTTGTAGTGCGTCTTCATAAACTGTGCTCTGAATTCGTTTGCCGCAATAACAACATCTGCTTTTTTAATCATTATCTGCTCAAAAAATGCGAATGTTTTCTTTAGAAATCCTTTCCTTTCCTTTATTGTGTACAGTTCTCTTGAGTCCAAAATCACAAATTTTGGTTTGCGAGTTATAAGTATCCAAAAGCCTATAGGGGATACGAAAAAATTGTCTAAAAAAAGTATGTCAATATTCTTTTGCTCTCTTATTGCAGTAAAGGCCAGCTTTATGAATTTCAAGTATGTTCTGGAATTCAGTATTTGGTTGTTTGAATCAAGTGTAAGTTTAAAATGTTTTTCTAAACCTTTTACTTCATATGTTTCGGCCCTAACACATGATATTAGTGTGACGTTTCCAATTTTCTTCATGACATCTAGTAGTTCCTTTGTACGCCCATCATTTTCTAATGCAGTGTATGCAAGATACAATATATTCACTATGTTCCCTCCTGATTCAGCTTACTGTCACAATGGTTTGATGCATTGTTCTTCAACAATATATTATATCATTCTTGGTAGCTGATGTGTAATCAATGTTTTATGAATCCAGAAGCGTGGATCAGCAATAGTTACTTCTTCACTTCAACTTTCGTAGCAGTTATTTCAAAAATTTGGTGTATAATTAGTCAACACTGCGACGATGGGAAGATGTAATTTTAATTTCATCAATAGTGTTGTTCAAATGTTCGTGCGTTTGTTGCAGAAAGGTGCTTGAATAAATTTAAAGCGGGCTTTTTGATTTTCTGATTTGAGGTGGAATGTTGAGGATAAGTGCAACTTTTTGCGCCATTTTGCTTTTGTTGGTGTGTTCAGTTGGTGTTGGAAGGGATTTGCTAGATATCTTGGGTACGAAGGAATTGAGAGTAGGGATCAGGAATATTTCAAGTGAAGTGGTGTATTTTCCGAAAAATGAGAATAGGCCTGGTTTTTGTTTTGAGCTTGCGAAGGA
>Ga0209720_1002423_pt1 | contig 13869 bp, 17 predicted proteins | sample AD_JPNMR3_MetaG_FD_184426 | JGI IMG/M metagenome (GOLD analysis project Ga0209720, IMG submission 184426) | Active sludge microbial communities of municipal wastewater-treating anaerobic digesters from Japan - AD_JPNMR3_MetaG (SPAdes) (version 2) | ecosystem: Engineered > Bioreactor > Anaerobic...
ATAGCGATATTACTTACATCAGAGTTTCTAATTACTGGTGCTATTTGTGCATAATAATAGATTTGTTCTCTAGAAAAGTAGTTGCTTTTAAAGTCAGCCATAAAGCGAATGCCCAATTGGTGATGGATTGTTTCAAAAACGCTTTTGAGACCCGTAATAAGCCTGTCGGATTAATGTTCCACTCCGATAGGGGAACTCAATATACCTCATTTTTCTTTAGAACCTTACTCGACAACTGCAATGTAATTCAGTCTTTCTCAAAAAAGGGACATCCCTATGATAATGCTTGCGCTGAAGCTTTTTTTAAATATCTAAAGCTCGAGGAAACAAACCGCCGCACTTATCATAACAAGCAAGAACTGGATTTATCCATATTCACTTACATTAACTACTATAACTCAAAACGTCCTCTTACTCATAGACAAAATTGATCCCGAATCAAATATGTGGACAAGAAGGAACCCTTTGGCATTTCATAGCAAGGTAGATATTAATTTACGTCGCGACTGAAACAAAATTCGTTCTTATATGACAAAATTAAAAACAGGATCATTTGCGGAAAAGTACCCTGATTTAGCGAAAGAATGGCATCCAATTAAGAATGAAGATGTTTCCCCCCAATAAGGTTAAACCTCATTCCGATATCGTCATTTGGTCGACTTGCCCTGATTGTGGAACGAATACAAAGCTTCAATTGCACATCGTGTTTACGGAACAGGCTGCCCCAAATGCGGAATATTAAAAAGTGCGCTCAAAAGATCCAAACAAGTAATTATGGTTAATCCCGCCACGCAAGAAGAGAAAATTTTTACTTCAATTTCTGAAGCCTCAAGGGTACTTGGAATAAACTCAAGCAACATTTCAATGGTATGCAAAGGACAAAGACCAAAAGCCGGAGGGTATATTGGGAAATATTTAGATGAGGAACAAGTATATTGAAATGTGTTTCCAGCGTATCTTCTGATTCTTTTGACTAAAAAAGAACCAAAACCTACCTTTTTGCGGGTTCGATTTTGGTTCTTACTGGCGGGCAGGGTCATGTTGCGTTAGAACTCTTTCTGCGTTATCAATGGCGGCTTTTGTATCTTCTAAAGTTATTTCGTTGATTCTGCTACCGCCTTTTATATTAAAGTAAATAGTGGTATAGTCATCGCTAACATAAACTTTATAGACGAGATTGTCTATGAGGCGACGTCTGAATTCTAAATCGTTTACATCGCCTTGAAGGATTATATTAACAAAGGATAGGATATCCTGTTCGGTAAGTTTTTGTCCTCGCTCTAAAAGGAGTCGGGCTTTTACTTTTTCCAAATCAGCGAGCAGCACTTCACATTCCTGCATACGCTTTTCTATGCGTTGTTTCAGTAGCTGACTTTTTGCTTCTATAAAAGCGTTGGCGGCCGCATCAGCTTCTTTCTGAATTTCGGCAATCCGCTTTCGGATAGATTTGATTTCACTTTCGTCTGTGCGAGAGTTGAAATATTTGAGAACGTCTTGCGTAATAACTTTCAAATTGTCTTCATCGGACAGAAAAGCGATCACGTTTTGAACCACATACTTTTCAAGTTGGTCTTTATGCTCGATTTTCTTGTTGCAAAGCTTCTTTTTCTTCTTTTTACATTCGTAGTAGTAATACTGTTTTCCCGTTTTGCTTTTACCGCCCCCGGCTACCATTTCCGTTCCACAGTGTCCGCAGAATAATTTGCCTGTCAGAAGGTAAGGTTCTTTTGCTGTTTCCTTACCGCCTAAAAAATAGCGATTGGAAGAAAGGCGCTGCTGCACTCGTTCAAACATCTCCTTGTCGATAATTGCAGGGTACATATTTGTACAAAGCCTCTCACCGAAATAGAATTCGCCGGTGTACTTCGTGTTTTTTATATAATTATCAAAAGTTTTGTGTGTAATGGGCTTGCCCTTAACTCGAATTCCTTGTGCGTTCAGATCCGCGGCAATTTGCTTTTTGCTTACGCCTTTGTCGTATTGTTCAAAGACGTAACGCATAACATTTGCTTCTTCTTCGTTTATTACTATACGCTTTGTATACTTGCCTTGTTTGCCAGGGATAGGCTCTAAAGTCAATTCATAACCGTAAATAACTAAACCACCGCAAAATGAACCGTTTGCGATACTGGTATCAAACCCGTCTCGAACTCTTTTGGAAAGGCGCTTACTGTATTTTTCGGCATTCCATTCGAGGAACATTTCATAAAATTCACCGCCTTCGTCTTCGGCAATCGGCTCCAAAGCAGAGATGACTTTTACGCCGTATTTTTCTTTTAGCATCTCTTTGTAAATAATGCTGTCTCTGCGATTACGGGCAAATCTGTCGAACATATAAACTAAGATGTACTGAAAAGCGCCGGTTTTAGCGTCCGCAATCATTTTCTGAAAAGCAGGACGAGCGTCGTTTGTTCCCGTTCTGGCTTTATCGGTATAGAGATTGACAACGTCAAAACCTTTGTTTTCGGCATATTCCTTGCAAATACGTACCTGCGCTTCAATACTTTGTTCGTTTTGTCCGTGGGAGCTGAATCTTGCATATATAACACAATTTTCCATACTAAACTCCTTTATAAGAGATTTTGTTCAAGCTGTTGCCTTTTGCAAAATGCAAAACTCTACCTCAGTAGAAAAAGGTCAAGGAAACAGGCAATGCTTTATGCTTAACGAGGGATAAACATTGCCCCTTGAGCTTTTTCGCTGAGGGAGACATCTTCCTAACAAAAGGCAATAGCAAAAAATTTTTGTCTATTTATCTATTTGTCAGATAAAAGGCTTGACTTTCGATTATATTATAGCTAAAATATAATCATAACGCAACAAAAATTGCGTAATAAATCAAATAAGCAGGATTTTCTTATGAAGGTAATGAGCGAATCGGTCTTTAACTCGATTATTGAGTTCATAGACGAATACTACTTTGCTAACAATACAGCGCCTACAATGCAGGAGATAGCGGACGCGATAAAGTTAAATAAGAGTAATGTCAGTCGTAATCTCCAAGTAATGAAAGAGCGTGGGTTGATTGAAACAACGGGAGGTTGGCGTGGTATCAAAACGAAAAAAATGTCAAAGGTATTAGCCGATACCGTGAGAGTTCCGATAGTTGGCAGCATTGCTTGCGGCACCCCTATGCTAGCGGAAGAAAATATTGAGAGTTATATCCCGATTTCTTCTTCCATACTCGGTCCCGGGAAATTCTTTGCTCTTCACGCTTGTGGCGACAGTATGATTAACGCAAACATAGAGGACGGGGATTTTGTTATCGTAAGGCAACAGAGTACAGCCGAAGAAGGACAAATTGTCGTTGCTTTGATTGACGATGAAGCGACGTTAAAGCGTTTCTATTTAGATAAGAAGAAACACAGAGTAAGACTGCATCCCGAAAACGATAAAATGGAAGATATGTTCTTCGACAGCATAGATATTCAAGGCATAGTTGTAAAGGTTATCAAGGACGTTGTTTAGAGGTCAAGATGAACGATGGCGAGTTCGGTTAAATATGTCAAAACTTATGTTGACGTGTTGGTAAAAATGCGTACAGACGGGACTTTCATTCCGGTCAAAGTTATGTGGGATGATAGAGAATTTGAGATAGATAGCGTTGTAAAGATACTGATGGCACCGCCACAATATGTAGGCAGTAGCAGTACAATCGAGTATTTGGTAAAGATGCGCGGTCAGGAACGAGCTTTATATCTTGAGGATAAGCCAAGAAGATGGTTCATCGAAAAACCTGTCGTTCAATTTGTGTAGGTATTCAGCGAATAAGGAGGTGTTATTTGTGCTGGAAAAAGTTTATTGTTCTAAGTGCGGGAGGGAAAATGAAGATGTAAAGAGAAAAGGAAATGAGTTGAGTTTTGTGTGCAGCAAATGTGGAACAAGAAATGAAATCAAAGTTTTAGACAAAGAAACGATGCTGGCAAAGTATCCCGATTTGGGGAAAATACTCAAAGATTGACAATTTTACAACGGATGCCCTACGTAAACAAGGGTCGGTCAATAAGCGTGACATTACTGTGTGACGGGATTCCCCTCCCTCACAATACAGTTGTCAAATACCCGTGAAGTGACTATGGGGAAAGGAGGATTATAAGTATGACATTAAAACCCATTACTTGTCCTCAATGCGGAAAATTATTGTGCCGTGCGAAAATCGGAAGCGAAGTTGAATTGCATTGTTATGTTTGCAAGACTGTAGTTCAAGGCATGGTAGATAAAGACGGAGGCGTTTACGCATTGCCGCTCGCAGTTAAGCCGAAGAAGCCGAAAGCTTAATGCAGCGTAAAATATAGAGAAATAAAAACTTAATTGTATTGAGGAACGGAAGAATAAAACCTGTACTCGGCATACCGTGGAGTATCGAAGCGAACCGTTAAGAGGTACTACCTGTTCCAAAAGATTGTTAGCTGAACAGTATTTGTTCGGCGGAGAGGCTGGATCCGGCAAACCTATAAGGTTGAAATGAGAACCGCCAAGAGCCCTGACAATAGAGCCAAATCACAATAAAAGTGATTAGTCTGTTGTCAGGGCTTTTTTATACTCAAAAATAGACTTTTACCCGATGGCAGTGATTTGGTTCACTGCTGTCGGGTCTTTTTTTATTTTCAGAGATTTCCGACAGCGATTTATGAAAAATCGCTCGCCCCCATTGAGCACAAGGGGAAAGGAAATCTAATGAAAACTATTAAGTATGAAATCAACGGCACATTTATCGACATTGAAGTCACAGACGAATTTGCTTTGCAGTATGAGCAGATCGAAGCAGAAGAAGCCCGTCAAATATGGCGTGATAAGAAGCGAAAAGACAGTTCGTTGGAGAGAATGGTTGAAGCCGGATTTCAGGTTGCTGATCCAAACAGTAATGTTGAAGAAAAACTTTTTGAAAAGTACGATATTGAGCAATTAAGTGAAGCTATAAAAACTTTAACCGACGATCAAAAATGGCTTATTAAGCAGATCTTTTATTATGGACGGAAGCAGTCGGAAGTAGCGGCTGAATTATCCATTTGTAAACAAGCGCTGAATAATAGAATTGCTCGAATTTTAGAAAAAATAAAAAAATTTTTGAATTAGACCGTGGACTTTTGCTTTTTTCATTCCCTTATAAGTGAAGGGGTTATTCAAAACCTCACTAAAAGAGGAGCGTTACATGGTTGAAAGATATCAAATGGTAGCTTGTATCGGGCTAAGAAAAAGCGAATCCGAAGAAATGGCGACCGTGCCTTTATATATCAAGGTTCGTGCGGAAGAAGGCAGTCCGTTACCGGCAGAACAGGAAGATCTGATCCATCGGGTTTCCGAATGTATGATAAGGCGTTATGAGCAGCAATTAGCTGAGTTCATAAAAAATAAGAACAAAGGAGAATGCAAAGATGGACAATGCAAAGAACGAAAAACTGTTTGAGAACGTGTATCGGACGCGCGATTACATAGTAAAGCAAGAGCTTTACCTGATTGTAAACGCCGAACAGAACAATGCCGTTTTGAGTGTGGACACCTATTATCGCAGAACGCTTTTGCGCGATAGCAAGTATCAGCTTCTGTATAAAGACCGTAAACACATCGATGGCAAAAGGCTTCCGTCGAATACGTACATTCGTACCTATATCGACTAAAAGGGCGTAACCGAACGCATTGAGATTGAGGCGAAACCTATGCGGTACTTCGAAGGATAAGAGTGGCCACTCACCGCAAGAAAATCGCATAGGACAGCGGTCCAAGTGTAAACGTTCGTTACCATATACAACTTAATAGCTGCGCTAACGGCATGACGGGCAAAACAAATCACATTTTACAGGAGGATTTTACTGTGGCAGAGAAAAACAGTAAGTACAACAAACGTCGTTGGTCCGTTCCCTCGAAAAGAGCCAAGGGATATGCGGCAGACAGAAAAGCAAAGGTACATACCTACGGTCCCAAGGAAGGCAAGGAACTGACCGACTACGAAGCCGGTATGCGTTCGGGCTATTTGCAGTGCCAGACCGACCACGCAGGTATCTACAAGTACAAGAAAGCAATTTCCGAAGGAAAGAGCAAGGCAGAAGCGAAAGCCATTTCGCAGAAAAAAGGATAAACAGGAGGATTTCAGATAATGGCAAAGAACATCAATAACAATCAGATTTTCGTCGAAAGAGAGACGTTTGAGAAGAACGGCAGAACTTTCTTCTCGTATTTCATCAAAGGCAATATCCGCGGCAAGGACGTCAAGGTTGCCGTCGTTCCGCCCGACAGAGGCGGCTATACCGTACTCGACATCGTGTTCGGCGATCAGATGGCGGCGCAGCTCGTCGCAAAGCCTTTCGAAATCAAGGACGAAGCGACCGGCAAAATCATCGCCGGCAACACCTATTCCGTGCAGACCGTGGACGAAGACGGCGAGATCTACGAATGTGCCGTCAAGCCTTACAGAAGCTCGGACAAGTCGCTTCTGAATATGCTCCTCAGATAACGGCGCAATTTCACAACAAACACTTTATAGCTGCGGTTTAATTCGATTAAGCCGCGGTTTAAGATTAAATCAATTCAGGAGGTTTTTATGAATACAACTATAAACACAAAAAGAAAATGGCTGGTTGCCGCGTTGGCAGTGATGCTTGTCATTGCTCTTTCATTTACGCTTGTCGCATGCGGAACGTCTACGGCAACTGACAATAAAGGACAATCGGAGATCGGGAATTCGGGAACTCCGATGAGGGTGGCTCTTGCAGCCTCTCCGATGTCTCTTGCAACAACGGCAAGCGGAACTACAACTGTTTCAAAGACGATTACGGCGACCGTACTCCCCGTTGACGCACCGGATAAGTCTGTTGATTGGACTATTGAATGGTGTGTTCCTATCGAGGGCGAGGAAGTCACAGATTACCTTACCGTAACTCCCGAAAGCGACGGAGCGCTTACTGCAACTATTACGGCATATCAGGCGTTTGAAGGAGCAAGCGCTTATGTCAAAGCCACTACCCGCGTGGGTGGATATACTGCAACTTGTCTTGTCGCTTATGAAGGCGCGCCCGAATCTCTTACCTTTGTTTTGGAAGGCACGGAGTATGGCAGTACCGATACGGTTGATGTTGTGGCCGGCTCAACGAACAACTTTACGCTTAATCTGAAAAACACTCTCGGTGTTGTCGGTTCGAAATACGGTACGTTTGAGATTGTTAAAATTCAAGGTCAAGGCAGATTCACAATGCTGAAGGAATATGTTGTCAACGGCAGCGTGCGCTCATCCGAAGATATTGTTTTCAACCTTGAGGAAGGCACCTATTCATATACCGATGAAGTGAGCGGCGATCCGTTGACGTTGACGATAGGCCCTGACGCGTTCCTCGATGTTTCCATTAATGGGGACACGATGATAGTCAATGCCAAAAAATCTGAGTCTTCGTATGTCAATGGTTATCCCAGAACCGGTTATCGCTTTTCATACAAAGGCACGTACACCGATCCGCGTTCCGGCGGGATTCCCGATGATTGCAGATGGTACATTCTCGTTAGAGATACCGTCAGTGGCGAAGAAGCGTTGATATATGTTGATATTGAATCCACTGTAAAGAGCATCAGCTTGAATAACACATATCTTGCTTTTTAACGGGAGGTGTTAGATGAGTACCGCAAAACAGACAAGAAGTAAAATTGCAAAAGCAATCGCCTACATTCTCGTTGTCTTGGTTGTTGCGGGCGTGATAGGCGTAATTGTTCGTTTCACGGGCGGTTTTACGAGCAGCTTCAAGACTTTTTATGTCAACGTGGACGGTAAAGACATCTTGACAAGTGCAGGCGGCTATGTGCTTACTCCCGATGAGCCTATGAAAGTCGATATCAAATATACTTTCGGTAAAGCCGGCGGAGACGTGAGCGGATACAGCGTAAAAGTCATACCCAACGCCATAGAAGGCAAAGATTTCGATTTTACGCTTGACGAACAAGTCTATTCGTATCAGGCTGAAACGGATTTGACAGGCGGTTTCGATATCGAATATGGCGAAACTTCTTTTACGATAAAGCCCAAAGGAAGCATTAAGGACATTCTCAGAGCCGTTTATCCCAACAATGAGATCGGGGATTGCAGCGGTAAAGAGTATGCGGATATGCTCACGCTTGTGGTAACTTCCTATAACGGCGAATCGAGCGTGCTGTTGCACTTTGTAGCTGTCAGTACAGTGACGTTTATTGAGTTAGATCAGGAGGTGATTGTATTTTGACCACAGCAATTAAAGTAAAAGCGTTGTCTTTGCTTATTGTCATCGTGGTTTTGTTCGGCGTCGTCTTTTCGGCGGCGCCGAATATTGCTTATGCGGAGGAAGCGTTGAATTTCGATACCACCAATGTTTTGGACGATTTGAAATCTTCGTCCGACGGCGGTGAGGCATTCGATTTGAACGACTATCCTTTCGATGAAAGCAAAGACATTCAGGTCATCAATTTCGTGGAGTATTGCTATTCGTACAAAGCGAATATGCGCGGAAACTACGGGTTGTACGTCTACGTTTACAATCCGAAAGGTCTGAACCTTTCCACGAGCAGCAAGAGCAATAAGATACAAATGGCGTCCTCTTATAACGCAGACGGTAACCCAAACGACTATTTGAAGTTTGACTTACAGTTTTTAAGTAAGTCCGAAGACAGCAACTATAAAAACCTGTTCTACAAGTTCAAGGTGGTTGATAAAGAGGTCAACGGAACGACCTTTGCGGACCGAGTGAACAGCAACGAAAGAAGGTATGACGTTTCCGGAATCGAGCTTATGACTTACGGCTCCAATAACGCTACCGAGTATGCGGTCAACGGAACATTTAAGTTTACGGGCTATTCGCAGGGCTACGGTCCGGACGCTTCGGCTAAGAGTACGCTTGCAAGTACCGTGGAATATCTCGAAACGATAATGCTGGACGTCAAGCACACGTTCTACCGTACAAAGACTTCCATTAAAGGCGCGGGTTATCAGAACCAGCTCGACACGGTATATTTTGCCGTTCCTCAAAGGTTCTTCGATACATACGGAACGCTGCAACGCATCAAGGCTGAATGGTACGAGTACAAGACTAACGATATCATCGTAACGAGCAATCAGGATTTTTACAATCAAGCGTCCTCTTATGTCGGCAAGCACGTCGGATACGATTATTACGATTCTGTGCTTTCTCTCGGTCAACAGGCAGGTGACGGCGGTGGCGGAATGATGGTTGCTAAATGGGGCTGGAATCTCGGTCAAAATTATCTGCATGTACCTTGCGAAACACTTTATTATCTGTTCAAGGTAAACAATATCGAGGAGTACGATCCCTATGCGGATATCGTATCTATCGGCGGCGTGGAAAGCAATGCTTTGTACGAGTACATCAAAAATTACAACAAGACTTTTGACAAAGGCACGTTGCCGATAAAAGATGGAACGATCAGCGCGGACTTGTTCGCCGACGATATTGACGATTACCGCAAGATGAATACGGAATTCGGCAAGATACAGAAAGGCTATTCGTACTATGACTTTGACGCGGACGTCGATTTACAGAAACTGACGAGCTGGCAGGAAGGCAATCCCTCATTCTGGGATAATTGGATGAATTGGGGGTTGTGGGATACGATATTCGGCGGTATTCCGGAAGAAGAAAGCCGTACGATTTCGCCCATTTATACTCTCAAAGCAAGCGATCTGAACGGAAGCGACGAGGAAATAGCCGAACGACTGCTCATCAACGCGGCAGACGTACCCGCTCTGAAAAGCTATTACAACGACGCCGTAACGGTAAGCGGCAAGGACGATGAAGAAAAGGTTGTCGTGCTGTTCCGATTTGCCACGAGCGATTATTATTCCGCAGCGGTCGATATTATGGAGCTGAGAACCATTCTGCCCGACAAACACACGAGCGGACAAGCGTATCGTGCTTGGGAAAGCGTGTTTATGGACTTCGACATTATCCAGCTTACGTTCAACCGTGACGGCGTTTACAAGGTTATACCCGTTGTTTCAAGCCCTATGGATATCGTCAATTCGATTACTCCGCCCGTGCAGATGCCGGACGATACCGAGTGGTGGAAAATCCTGCTTGCGGTCGTACTGATTATCCTTTTGATAGTCATACTGTTCCCCGTATTGCCGTGGATCATCAAAGGACTGTTCTGGATTATCTCGTTGCCGTTCAAGGCGATTGCCGCACTGTTCAAAAGTATCGACAAGGCAAAGAAAAAGCGAAGTGAGAAAAAGGAGGAATGACAAATGAAAACGGTTAAGAGAATACTTGCCGTATGCCTCTTAATCGTGACCGTATTGGTCGTCGGCTATCTCGTTTATACGGGTAGCCGATTGACCGACGGTCAAGCGATTATCTCTCAGGTAGGAGGTGTACTATGAACAGACGAAAAGCAGTCAATATCATATTTTCGGCAATCGTGTCGGCAGGCTTTGTCCTTCTCGGCTTCTTCGTCTTTTCGTCTTCTTATCTCAGAGCGTTCGAGGCAGGCGGCAACCTGATAGATTCGATCAAGTTTTATTTCTCGGAGCTTTTCGGCATCGCACACAATACCGCTCCCGCCGTAAATGCTTGGTCGGAAGTTATTGAGTGGGATATCTTGCTTCCTTCGGACTTTGATACGTTCAAGGTTTCGGCGACAAGGTTCTTTGAACTCCTTGTAGACAAGGAAAATTTCATCGGCTATTGGTCGGTGGTCGGAGATAAATCGGCGGTTGCGGCAAAGGTGATTGCGATTGCACTCCCTTGCGTGCTCGTGTTTGTCTTTGCGTTGAAACGGCTCTATGCAAGCGGGAACACAAAGCACAACAGAGATACGCTGCCGCTCAAAGCGTTCAAATCGGTATCCCGTGCTACATATCAGCCCGTAAAACGGTTCGTGCTCGGCTATATCGATTTTCTGAAACACACGAATTGGCTGTGGATATGCTGGCTCGTACTGTGGGCATTTCATCTCAATCTCGTAAGTATCGTATTGGGCTTTTTTGCGTACTACTTTTACTTTTCGGTGTCGTTTGACGTTGCGTCTGTCTATACGCAGGTGTGTAAACTGTTTATCGACTTGCAGGTCATCTTCCGACACTTCCCGTGGTGGAGCATTGCAACGATAGCGTGGCTCATCTTCAGCCGATGGAGAAAGTCTATTGCATTGAACAGATTAAGGCATTTCGAAGCTCGTAATTGCGGGTTTATCAACGAAGTACCCATCGTGTCTATCTCATGCGGAAGTATGGGAAAGAAAAAGACGACGCTCATTACGGATATGACTCTCTCGCAGGAAGTTATGTTCCGACAAAAGGCATACGACATTCTGAAAAACAACGATATGAAATTTCCTATGTTTCCGTGGATTGCCTTTGAGGACGAACTGAGGCTCTGCATGGAACACGGCACCGTGTACAATCTTGCAACCGTCAAGGAATGGGTAAAGCTGAAAGAAAACCGCTACCTCAGGAATGGCAGAACGGACCTGCAATTATACAGCTACGATATTTGCCGTTACGGTCAGACTTATAACGACGGACTGAAAGTCAGTACGCTGTTCGAAGTGTTGGGAACATACGCTCAGGCGTACTTCATCTACGTTATCGAAAGCAGTCTTATTGTGTCGAACTATTCTATCCGAGAGGATAATGAACTTGTAAGCGAAGGCAATTTCCCTATCTGGGTATCAGACTTTTTCCCGGAAGGGATTACCGAAGGCAGGCACGCGCATATTCTTGATTTCGACGTGATGAGGCTCGGCAAAAAAGTTATGGAGAACAACCCAAAGGCAGGCAGTTTTGAATTCGGCGTTGTGGCGATTTCGGAGATTGGAAAGGAGCGCGGCAACAATCTGGAACTTAAAGAAGTCAAGAAGGGTACGGAAGAAACAAACCAAAAGAACGACCTGTTTAATGCGTGGCTCAAAATGTGCAGGCACTCGGCAACGGTAGACAATTTCCCGTTCATCAAGGTCTTTACGGACGAACAGCGACCAGAGTCTTGGGGCGCCGACGCAAGAGATTTGTGCGACATAATCCATATCGTGCAATCGGGAGAGCAACGACTTGCGTTGCCATTCTACACGATAGAAGAAATGATAAGCGAATGGACGTTCAACCGGTTTATTGCCATGTATTACGATTTCCGTTTCCGCAGGGGCGACAATACGTTGCTTGTGCATTTGCTGAAATGCGTAACATCGTGGATATGGCGCAGGAACGTAAGGATATTCAACAGATTCGGTTATTCGATATTGAAGATAGAAAAAGAGCGCGGAACGATGGACGGAAAGCCCGAAAACAAGAAGTATTATCTGATGAATAAGAAGATTTACAGCCGCCGTTTTTCGACGGACTGTTTCAGCGATTATTTCAACGACATGGCGAAGAAAACGAATATCGGACTCGGCGATTATCTCGAATATGTAACGGAAAAAGCGAGCGTTGACGAGCTCAAAATGCAGAACAGCTACTTTATAAATTCACTGTACAGGGATACCGACGAAACGGGTTCTGCGTAAAGATGGTCGGTACTTCTGTAAAGGAGGTATCCATGCCATACGGCGAATGTAAAATCTACTTTGACGGCAGCCATTATATAGGAATACCGCACACGACAAGGCCGTCAAGGCGGCGGGAAAAACCGCCGGAAGAAGAAATCGTTGTAACGGAAAAAGCAGCCGAACCGCCCATCGAAACAGAGGAAAATATCAAGGCAACAGAAAGCGCACCGTCGGAGAATGACGATGCGCCTGTTGCGCTTACCGAAAATATTGAGGAAGCGTCCAAGCCAGAGACAGAAATGCAATCGGAGCCGCCGAAGTCAAGAACGATGACGAGGAAAGAACTGTTTGAAGAACTGTATGAGAAGTATCTGAATAAGCCGCGCAGAATAAAGGCGGAAATGATTTCAAAAGAAATGTCGCCGTACTTTAAGTCGGAAGAATTGTCAAGAAATTATGTCAATGAAAATATTGAAAGAAAAATTCGCAATCTTATAGCGAGGAGAATACGCCTTACAAGAAAAGCGAATTTGCAGGATTTCAATTATTTCGTGACGTTTACTTATGACGGAAAATTGCATACGGAAGATAGTTTTCGGAAAGGGTTAAAGAATTGTCTGCGGCATCTTGTAGAAAGAAAACAATGGAAGTACATCGGCGTATGGGAACGCTCTCCAGAAAAACAAAGATTGCATTTTCACGGCATATTTCATATACCCGAAGGCACGATGCCGGGAATATTACTTGACGTCAACGATTATAACTTTAATACGCACAACAGACAGATAACACATCAGAATACATACTTTAACGAACGTTTCGGGCGTTCTGACTTTGAACTTATAGACGATATTGCAAAGATGAGCGATGCGCTTGCATACATAATGAAGTACATTGAAAAAAGCGGTGAGAAGATAGCTTATTCCAAAGGTCTGCCTCAATTTTTTATTTCGGACGTGATGGACGAAGATATAATTTGCTTTACAGGTCTTGAAGATAAGAAACTGTTACTGTCAGATGATTTTACTTGTTGGGATGAGGGTTGCTATGTCGGCAAGGTGAGCAAAGCCGTGATCGCGCAGCTTCGCAAGTGTAACTGAAATATTCGAGTGTAAAATACTGTCAAAAAACGGAAAAATGCGTGACGGTGAAAGCGGAAGATCGCCCAAGCGGTTCAGCGGGCGACTCCGCTTCCGTCAGCGCTTCCGCTTTTCCGTATTTCAGTCGAGTTGAGGGTATTTGCGTGTGCTTGTCCGGCGGAGCGAAGCGACGCCGCTTGTATCAAGACAAGCACACGCAAATATCCCAATACCGTATTCGAAGGGTATGTTATGGTTCACTGCATAGGTTTATAATTGTCTTTTTCTTTTGCACGGCATAATCGTATGCGATTTTATATTGTCATCTAACGTA